>Ga0209343_10002077_pt1 | contig 26200 bp, 23 predicted proteins | sample RifCSPlowO2_02_FD_184026 | JGI IMG/M metagenome (GOLD analysis project Ga0209343, IMG submission 184026) | Groundwater microbial communities from Rifle, Colorado - Rifle CSP2_plank lowO2_0.2 (SPAdes) (version 2) | ecosystem: Environmental > Aquatic > Deep subsurface > Groundwater | place... | reverse complement strand
CATCGGGGTATAGCGCAGTCCGGTAGCGCGCCTGCTTTGGGAGCAGGATGTCGGGAGTTCGAATCCCCCTACCCCGACCATTTTTGGGTCGTTAGCTCAGTTGGTAGAGCAGTTGGCTTTTAACCAATTGGTCGTAGGTTCGAATCCCACACGACCCACCATTTCAAGCACGCTTGAAAGTAAAAAACCCGCCTGGTGCGGGTTTTTTATTGCCTGCGATTTTGTTGTTGAACGAGTTGTTTCTGTGTGGATGGCTGCGGGCAAGGCCTGGCCTTGCCCGCAGTGGCATCAATGCAGTTTCAGGCGGGGCTCGGTGCTGCGGCCGATGCGGTCGCCCAGCATCAGCAGCAGGGTACGCAGCATGCCGTAGAGCGCGACCTGGTGCATGCGGTACAGCGACACATAAAACATCCGCGCCAGCCAGCCTTCGAGCATCACGCTGCCGGTCAGGTTGCCCATCAGATTGCCCACCGCGGAAAAATGCGACAGCGAGATCAGCGAGCCGTAATCGCGGTAGCGGTATTCCGGCAGGGCCTTGCCCTCGATGCGCAGTTTCAGGGACTTGGCCAGCAGCGAGGCTTGCTGATGCGCCGCCTGCGCGCGTGGCGGCACGTTGCGCCCCTCGCCGCCGGGCTGCGGGCAGGCAGCGCAATCGCCAAAGGCGAAGATATTGTCGTCGCGGGTGGTTTGCAGGCTGGGTCTTACCTGCAGCTGGTTGATGCGGTTGCTCTCCAGGCCATCCAGGTCCTTGAGAAAGCTGGGGGCGCGGATGCCGGCGGCCCAGACCTTGAGGCAGGCGGGTATCACTTGGCCTTGCGCAGTATGCAGGGCGTCGCGCGTCACCTGGCTGACGGCGGCGCCGGTGAGTACGGTGACGCCGAGTTTTTCCAGGGTCTTGTGCACCGGCTGGCCGATGCGCTCCGGGAGTGCGGGCAGCACCCGCGGACCGGCTTCGATCAGGGTGATGCGCATGTTTTCCGGGTGGATGCTGTCCAGGCCATAGGCGGCCAGCTCGTGGGCGGCGTGGTGCAGCTCGGCGGCCAGCTCGACACCGGTGGCGCCCGCGCCGACTATGGCCACGTTGATCTGCTCGGTGCCGCTGTCCTGGTTGGCATGGGCGCGCAAATAGTGGCTGAGCAATTGCTGGTGGAAGCGCTCGGCCTGTCTGCGGGTATCGAGATACAGGCAATGTTCGGCGGCGCCCAGGGTGCCGAAGTCGTTGGTGGTGCTGCCGACCGCAAGCACCAGGCTGTCATAGTCCAGCTCACGCTCGGGCATCAGCTCCTTGCCATGCTCATCCTGGGTGGCGGCCAGGCGGATTCGCCGTTCGGCGCGATTGAGTCCGGCCATGCGCCCGAGCTGAAACTCGAAATGATTCCACTTGGCCTGGGCCAGGTAGTTCAGTTCGTCTTCGGATGAGTTCAGTGAGCCGGCGGCCACTTCATGCAGCAGCGGCTTCCAGATATGGGTCAGGTTGGCGTCGACCAGGGTCACCTTGGCCTGGCCGCGCTTGCCCAGGGTTCTACCCAGGCGGGTAGCCAGCTCCAAGCCGCCGGCGCCGCCGCCGACAATCAGTATTCGATGGGTCATTTGCTACGCTCACAAGGTTTTTAAAGAAACTCTGTGAGTCGACCTGGGCGAGCGCCATGCAGCTCATAGCACCAGTCGACTCAGAAGACGGCTTAACAGGCCCAGGCCAATCACTGCGATAAAAATGACCAGCAGCAAGCGCCACACCCTGAAGGGTTGACGCTCAATCTGGTGCTGCGGGGCACTTAGATACTGGGCGACGCGTTCTTGGTCGTCAGGGCTCAGGCGGCTGGACATGGTGAACCTCGCAGGCTTGGACCGGGTTACCAGCGGCTGGGCTGGATGGCGCTCGGTCGATCAGTGGTGGGCATTCTAGCGGTGGGGCTTATAAGGGCTCAACGCAGCGGTCGTCATTCAGACAGATAATGCCGCCTTGTAGCACTCGCGCAGCAATGCCGCCATGGCCGCGTACGGCTTGAAAAGCTCCTGGGCCCAGGCGCTCCTCCAGGGGCGCGCAGGGTTGATGCCGCTGATGGCGATATTGCGCCGCAGGTCTTGCGGCGTTACGGCTTGTTCGGTTGGGCGGCCCAGCTGCGCGCCGATCACGGCCAGGTGCTCCCGCTGGATCAGGGTGACCTGGCGCGCGTTACGCGGGCCGGGGCGGCTGTGGTCGCCGGTCAGGCCGGCTTCGCGGCGTGCTTGCACCGCTTCAAGTTCGAGCATGGCGGCGCGCGCTGTGGGGCGCACACCTATCCAGCGCACCTGGCCTTGCAGTGGCACGGCGGCGAGCAGTTGCTGCAGTGGGCTCACAGGCTGATTCCCACATCGAAGAGCACGGTGCGACCGAGGTTGCTGCGCAGGAAATCCGGCGCATCAGGGTGGGCGAAGAGCACGCGGGCGAAGCTTGGGCCGACCAGGGAGAGCGAGCGCCAGCCCTGGCGGAGAAATTCGGTCGGTGGGGGGAAATGGCTGTTGAAGTCGGGGGTGGCGCGTTTCAGATTGACGAAGGCGATCAGGTCCAGTTCGCCCAGGTCGAGGCCGCGCTCGCCGTAGTTGTGCGCCTTCTTGCGCAGGGTCGGGGTCAGGCGCTGTTGCAGTTCGGTCGCGCCGATACGCCTGGGTTTGGCCTCGCGGCGCACCAGTTGGCTGAGGGAGAAGGCGCTGCGGCGGCGTTCCAGTTCGGCGCGCCATTCGTCATTCAGGCGGCGACCTTCGTCCAGAACGAAAAACACTTCGAAGTTGGCATCGTGAAATAGCACATCCGGCGGTTCTGGCCGGGCGGCGCTGAACTCATCGAGGCGGTGGGCAACGTTCAGTGCCTGCAGCAGGCGCTGACAGACCCAGCGCTCACGCTCCCATTTGCGGGCGTTGGAGAGGAAGGCATTGGCTTGCTCGGCCTGGTGAGTCAGCAGGCGCAGATAATCTGAGTCGTCCATAGCGCCAGCTTAGCCTGCGAGGCCGGGTTGTTGGTATCTCCGCTGAATGATGACCCCTGCGGCGCCGCTATGTAGGTCGATTAGGTCGATCGGCTTGATCCAGATCAACGGCCGTCGCGAGCTGTTTGGCATTCTCGGAGGCAAACAGAGACGGAGGCGTCGCTATGGGAGTGCATGAGTGGGCCAGGCAGGACCTTGAGCGGAGTGTGCAATGTGCGCAGGAGCAGGGCTTTGATCCTGCGTTGGCCTTGCGCGCTCTGCTCAGTGCGGTGGTCGAGCGCAGTCGTTTGCAGCGTGACAGCGCAGATCTGGCCGCGGAGCTGCAGTTTCTCGCCGACAACCTGGACGATGAACGCGACCACGGCTTTATGCGGCCATAAGGGCGATCAGTGTTCGCGGGGCGGCAGCTCGCCTGAGAACAGGTCGTCTTCCAGTGGGTTGCCGGGGATGGCGTGATCTTCGGCTGCCCAGGCGCCGAGATCGATCAGCTTGCAGCGCTCGCTGCAGAAAGGTCGGCTGGGGCTCTGCGGGCCCCACTCGACGGGCGCGCCGCAGGTCGGGCAGGCGACTGTGGTAGGGGTGCTCATGCTTGGCCTCCGCGTAGGGTCAGGTAAAAATTGTGCAGGCGTTCGACCTCGGCTTGCAGCCAGTGCAGGTCGCGATCATTCAGCAGCACATCGTGGGCATGCTTAAGCCGTTCTGTACGGCTGGCTTGTGCCTGAAGAATGGCTTGCACCTGTTCCACCGAGCTGTGGTCGCGAGCGATGGTGCGCTCTATCTGCAGCTGTTCGGGGGCGTCCACCACCAGCACGCGCTGGGTCAGCTTGTATTGGCCAGACTCGATCAGCAGCGGTGAAACCAGGATCGCATAGGGTGATTCTGCGCGCGCCAGGTGCTGCATGATTTCCTGGCCGATCAATGGATGCAGCAGTGCCTCCAGCCAGCGCCTGTCATCGGCATTGGCAAAGATGCGGCTGCGCAGGGCGCCGCGGTCCAGCTGCCCGTCGGCTTGCAAAACGTCACTGCCAAAGTGCTCGACTATCTTGCTCAGGGCCGGCCGCCCCGGCTCAACGACCCAGCGCGCCGCGTGGTCGGCATCGACCAGGTGCACGCCTTGTTTGACAAAGCACTGCGCGACAGCGCTCTTGCCACTGCCAATACCGCCGGTTAGGCCAAGAATCCAGGGTTTCATAATCGGCGTGCGACTCTTGTATGGCGTGACAGAGTCGCGATTGTAGTGCAGTCGCGGGCTGGCTGGCTAATGGGTGGTTGGCGCTCAAGGCGTGTGCAGCTTTGGCGCGGGAGTGGCGGGTTATGCAGGAGTGGCTCGGGCCGCTCCTGCATAACCGCTTCAGAGGGGCATTAACGGAATCCGGCGATCTGCAGATAGCTGGTGGTGATCTGCTCCCCCCACAGTAAGGCTATCCAGCCGGCAATCGCCAGGTAGGGGCCGAATGGAATGGGCGTACTGGTTTCGGCGTTGCGCAGACGCAGCATGATCAAACCCAGCACGGCGCCCACCAGGGATGACAGCAGGATAGTCAGCGGCAAAACCTGCCAGCCACCCCAGGCGCCGAGCATGGCCAGCAGCTTGAAATCACCGAACCCCATGCCTTCCTTGCCGGTGATCAGCTTGAACAGCCAGTACACCGACCACAGGCTCAGGTAGCCGGCGACCGCCCCCCACAGGGCATCTTCCAGGCTGGTGAACAGCCCGAACTGGTTGAGAATCAGGCCCAGCCATAGCAGGGGTAATACCAGGCTGTCCGGCAGCAGCTGATGATCGGCATCGATCAAGCTCATCGCCAGCAGACCCCAAGTCAGTAGCAGCATGCCAGCTGTTTGCCAGGTAAAGCCAAAGTGCCAGGCGATATAAGCCGACAGCAGGCCACAGCTCAGTTCGATCAGGGGGTAGCGCTTGCTGATCGGAGCCTTGCAGCTGGAGCACTTGCCGCGCAGGAACAGGTAGCTGATAACCGGGATATTCTCCCAAGGCTTGATCTCATGACCGCACTGCGGGCACTTCGAGTTTGGGAGAACCAGATTGAAGGTTTCCCCTCGAGCTTCTGCCGGCAATTCAAGGATTTCATGGGCCTGCTCGCGCCAGTCGCGCCGCATCATTATGGGCAGGCGGTAGACCACTACGTTGAGGAAGCTGCCGATCAACAAACCGACGAGCAGCACGCATAAAACAAAGGCCAGCACATGGCTGGCCAAGAAGTCGATCACAGGCATAGGTTAAACAACGGCACCGAGCTGGAAGATGGGGAGGTACATGGCGATGATCAGGCCGCCGACCAGGACGCCGAGTACCGACATGATCAGTGGCTCCATCAGGGCGGTTAAGCCGTCGACTGCGTTGTCGACCTCAGCCTCATAATAGCTGGCTACCTTGTCGAGCATCATATCCAGTGCGCCGGACTCCTCGCCAATGGCGGTCATCTGAATCGCCATGGAGGGGAATACGCCCGTGGATCTCATGGAGAAATTCAGCTGCATGCCGGAGGTGACGTCCTGCTTGATTTTAAGCACTGCATTCTTGAACACGATATTGCCGGTTGCGCCTGCCACCGAGTCCAGCGCCTCCACCAAGGGAACCCCAGCGGCAAAGGTGGTGGCCAAGGTGCGAGCATAACGGGCAACCGAAGACTTATAGATGATGTCGCCGACAATGGGCGCTTTTAGTGCCACTCGGTCGATCCAGTTACGGAACTTTTCGGAGCGTTTCTTTGTTTCGGTCAAGGCGAAAATTGCGGCAAACATGCCGAGCAAGATAATGAACCACCACTCCTGCAATGCTTGGGATATACCGATAACAAATAGGGTGAATGCCGGTAACTCTGCACCAAAGTTGGCGAATACCGATTCGAATTGCGGAACCACCTTAATCAGCAAGATAGCCGAAACGATTATGGCGACCACCACCACCGCAATCGGGTAATTCATGGCCTTCTTGATCTTGGCCTTGAGGGCTTCGGTTTTTTCTTTGTAGGTGGCCACTCGGTCCAGCAAGTCCTCCAGTGCGCCGGCTTGTTCGCCTGCATCCACCAGGTTGCAGAACAGGTCGTCAAAATACTCGGATCGGGTGCGCAGGGCTGCGGCAAAGCTATTGCCGGAGGCTACATGCTGTTTGATGTCATCAACCAGCTTGCGCATATTCGGGTTATCAAGGCCTTCGCCGATGATGTCGAAAGACTGTAACAGGGGAACCCCTGCCTTCATCATGGTGGCCATCTGCCGTGCGAACAGGGCGATGTCCATGGGTTTGATTTTTTTGCCGGCGTTGAGCAGCGAAGTGGATTTTTTGCGGACCTTGGTCGGGTTGATGCCTTGCTTGCGCAATTGCGCCTTGACCAGCGCAGGGTTCTGGCCGCTGGTTTCGCCTTTTATCTTGGCGCCTTTCTTGTCGGTGCCTTCCCAGCTGAAGGTGCTGGTTTTTATTGCTTTCACGGCCATCGGTTAATCCTTTGTCACGCGGTTCACTTCTTCGAGGCTGGTCACGCCTTGCATGGCCTTCAGCAGCGCTGAGGTCCGCAAGTCATTAAAGCCGTCTTTACGCATCTGCACGGAAATATCAATGGAGTTGCCTTCCTCCATGATAATCCGCTGCAGGGCGGGCGTGTTTTTAACCACTTCATAAATACCGACACGACCTTTGTAACCGCCGTTGCAGTTTTCGCAGCCCACGGGGCCGTAAATCTTGAAACTGCCTATCTTGTCCTCCGGGAAGCCTTCCTCGAGCAGTGCCTCGCGCGGGATCTGCACCTCTTTCTTGCAGCTGTTACACAGTTTGCGTGCCAGGCGCTGGGCGATAATCAGGTTGACCGAAGTGGCGATGTTAAATGAGGGCACACCCATATTGCGCAGGCGTGTCAGGGTTTCCGCGGCGCTGTTGGTGTGCAGGGTGGACATCACCATGTGGCCGGTCTGTGCCGCTTTGACGGCGATGGAGGCGGTATCCAGGTCGCGGATTTCGCCGACCATGATGATGTCAGGGTCCTGGCGCAAAAAGGCCTTCAGCGCCGCGGTAAAGTCCATGCCTTGTTTGGGGTTGACGTTGACTTGGTTGATGCCTTCCAGGTTGATTTCTACCGGATCTTCGGCGGTGGAGATGTTCACATCAACGGTATTCAGGATGTTCAGGCCGGTATAGAGCGATACGGTCTTGCCCGAGCCAGTGGGGCCGGTGACCAGAATCATTCCCTGAGGCTGCTTGAGGGCCGCCATATAGAGGTCTTTTTGCGACGGCTCATAGCCTAGTGCGTCGATGCCCATCTGTGCACTGGCCGAGTCGAGAATCCGCATCACGATCTTCTCGCCCCACAGCGTGGGGCAGGTGCTGACGCGAAAGTCGATGGACTTGTTTTTCGAGATGCGCATCTTGATGCGGCCATCTTGCGGCTTGCGCCGCTCGGAAATATCCAGGCCGGCCATGACCTTTAAACGGGCCGATATGCGTGGTGCCAGTTGCACGGGAGGGCGGGCAATTTCTAGCAATATGCCGTCGGTGCGAAAGCGCACGCGGTAGTTTTTCTCGTAGGGCTCGAAGTGCAGGTCGGAGGAGCCGCCTTTGATGGCATCCAGCAGCATCTTGTTAACGAAGCGCACCACCGGTGCGTCATCGGCGGCATTGCCTTCGCCCTTATCCTGCGCATCATCGTTGACCGCCTCGACATCCAAGCCGTCGAGGTCAACGTCTGCCAGGTCTTCCATGCCGCTGCCAGTGCTTTCGTTGAACTTGTCGATAGCATCGCCGAGCTTGTCGTCTTCGACCAAAATCGACTCGGTGGTCATTCCGGTGGAAAACTGAATGTCCGTGACGGCCTGGTGGTTGCTCGGGTCCGATACGGCGATAAACAGCTTGTTGCCGCGCCGCCATAAGGGCAGCACACGGTGCTGCTGAATGAGTTTTTCGCTGACCAGGTCCCTGGGCTGCGTGTCCTTGTCGATGCTGCTCAAATCGACAAATGCTACCCCAAACTGCTCGGAGGCAAGCTCCGCGAGGGCGCGGCTTTTGACCAGCTTGTTTTGCACCAGATAGGTGACTAACGATAGCTTGTTGCGCTGGGCCTGTTGTTGAGCCTGTTGCGCGGTTTTTTCATCCAGAAGCTCAGCTAGCACCATCTGCTTGGCTAGGCCGGAGAGCGATACGCTGTCATTCATACAGTTATTCCGATTTGGATGCCTGCCTTATAGCGTAGCCAGTTCACGCTGCCAAATGGAGAGTATGGCTACGGTGTGAGGGGCATCGTATGCGGTGGCATGCATTTTACGATGCGCCAACTCAAGGCCCTGTCCACTACAGGTTAGCTGGTGGGGGCAATTATTGATCCAAGTGACAGTTGAAGTCTGTATTTTCGCTGGCAATGATCCCCCAGATTGGTGTTTGTTGTACCCGGGGTGGGCTTGCATTCAGCACGCGCCCGACCAGCTTCTTTGTCAGTAGCTTGAGAGTGGCTGATCGATCACACCCTCCATCACTCCTGCACTCGTCAGTAGGTTTCGGCGCGCCATCCACGGGTTTGGCCGTGAGAACAGTGCCACCAGCAGCACCCTGTCCTTTGTTCATGTTGGATATCTGCTGTGGGTCACGGGTTTGGGGGGGTGTGTGTGTGTGATGTGTCGTAATATACCGTGATTAGGCAGCAGGGAATCTTGCATTGAATATTCGGTATCTCAGCCCTTGGTCAATCGTCCGCGCTTTGGTTGACCATCACTACCTGTTAGGCCAGTTGATCAAGCGTGATGTCCTGCTGCGCTATCGCGGCGCCTATTTCGGCCTGTTGTGGGTCTTTCTGAACCCGCTGCTCATGCTGGGCATCTTCGTCTTTGTGTTCGGCTATATCTTTCAGTCGCGCTGGCCTGTGCAGTACAGTCACATCCCTTTTGCCATCAACCTCTATTGCGGCCTTATTGCATTCAACATCTTCGGCGAAGCCGTATCGCGTTCGCCTTCTGCAGTGCGTGGTCAACCCAGCTATGTGAAGAAGATAATCTTCCCCGTCGAGATCCTGCCGATCGTCCCGCTGGGTGCGGCACTGGTGCATGGGGCATTCAACTTCCTGATCCTAATCGCCGCTCTGCTATGGACCGGGCATTTCTCGGCCCAGATCATCCTCTACCCGTTGCTCCTGCTGCCCTTGCTCCTGCTGGCCCTCGGCGCCTCCTGGTTCCTTGCCGCCTGGGGTGTGTTTATCAAGGACATGGCGCAGATCGTCCCGCTTTTCGTGCAGATGCTGTTTTTTCTCTCGCCGATCCTTTACACAGCCAGCATGGCTCCCGAAGTGGTGCGCCCTCTCTATGAGCTTAACCCCATAGGCGCAGTCATCGAGGTTTGCCGCGCAGCGGTTTCCGGCGCCACTATCGACTGGGCCGCCTGGGGTGTTTCCTTGGGGATAGGCGTTGTCGCCGCCGTGCTCGGCCAGGCCTTCTTTCAGCACAGCAGAGATGAGTTTGCCGATGTTCTCTGATATCGCGATTTCGGTCCGCAACCTCAGCAAGACCTACCGCATTTTCGGCCACCCCGGCGACCGCATCAAGCAGGCGCTCACCCTCGGGTGTGTGCCCTTTCACCGCGAATTCACTGCGCTCAAGGATGTGTCGTTCGACATTAGAAAGGGCGAGACCGTCGGCATCATCGGTCGCAATGGCTCCGGCAAGAGCACGCTGCTGCAGTTGCTGTGCGGTATTCTCAAACCCAGTTCCGGCTCCGTTACTGTCAATGGCCGTATCTCGGCATTGTTGGAGCTAGGGGCAGGCTTCAATCCAGAGTTCACCGGAAGGGAGAATGTTTATTTTCAAGGGGCCCTGATGGGCTTCACAAAGCGGCAAATGGATGAACGCTTCGATGACATTGCCGTCTTTGCCGATATCGGTGAGTTTATCGATCAACCGGTTCGGATGTATTCGAGCGGGATGTTTGTGCGACTAGCGTTTGCGGTTGCCATTCATATGGAACCAGAAATCCTGGTTGTTGATGAGGCGCTCGGTGTGGGTGATGCCGCTTTTCAGAGCAAATGCTTTCAGCGCATCAATGCAATCCGTGAAGGTGGTGGCTCTATCTTGCTTGTTACTCATGCAGCCGAACAGGTTGCCCATTTTTGTGACCGCGCTGTTCTACTGGATAAGGGAAACTTGATTTCATGTGGTGACACCGCAACGGTTCTCGATCATTACATCACCCATTTAGGGATATCTGCCGAGAAATCAGGCGTGGATAGTTCAAAGATGTATACGAGTAACGTTGGAGCAGATGAGCAATTTCATTGCAATTTAGCCTACAACCCGAATGAGACTCGCTGGGGGGATGGGGCTGCGACGATCAGCGATGCTCACTTTTTCCAACATGATCGTAAAGACCCCGCCGCATTTTCAGCGGGACTTGAAACGGAGCTACAGCTTTTCATTCGCCTTCATAGCGACATTGAAAATCTCATCTACGGGCTGACGATCAAAACTATGGAGGGCGGGGTTGTTCTCAGCACCAACTCTCGAGATATTTTCGGCTCATCTCACGCCACATCGCAGGTGGCTGGTGACAGTGTACAGATAAGTTTTCGATTCAAACCATTCCTTGATGCTGGGGATTATCTAGTTTCCGTAGGGGTTGCTAGTGAAACACCCTCAGGGCTTCTTCCCCATGATAGGCGCTACGATTCGTTAGTGCTCCGTATTGCGCATCCGCTCTCACCAACAGGCGGTATCGATATGAATCCCTCATTCAATATAATTCACTGATCCGGTATGAATCAATATTACTCGTTTGATAAGGGGCGCCGGGTATGGTTGCCGCCTACCTCATATTCATTTGCTTATTCGGACGGCGAAGAATCAGAGAATTATCTTCTATCTGTTTTGAGAGCTGCTAAGGACGTAAGCACTACGTCTTCGGAAATGCTTAACGCCATTCGCGACTGGCCAAGCGAATATCACCTGAGTCCAGGGCGTCACAACCTTTTGCGGCCCTTTAAATTCAAAGCCACCGATCGCATACTTGAGCTGGGCTGTGGATGTGGCTCTATTACCCGTTATTTGGGCGAAACTGGTGCAACTGTCATCGCAGTTGAAGGCAGCCTACGTCGGGCAGAGATCGCTGCCGAGCGCTGCCGCGATCTGCCTAATGTCACCGTTTGCTGTGACAACTTTGCCGATTTTAGGGGTGCAATTAAGTTTGATTATGTTTCGTTGATAGGTGTGCTTGAATATTCTCCTCTTTTTATCAGTGGAGATGATCCCATTATTACTAGCTTGATGACGGCTAGATCACATTTGAAAGAAGATGGTGCTCTGATCTTGGCGATTGAAAATCAACTTGGACTCAAGTACTTCAATGGCTGTGCCGAGGATCATGTTGGTGTACCGTATTTTGGCATTAGCGGCCTCTACGGAAAGGGTGATCCGACAACCCTCGGTAGGCACAAGCTAACTGAAAAACTTAAGGAGGCTGGTTTTCCAAAAGTTGAGCTCTTCTTTCCGTTTCCGGATTACAAGCTTCCTGGATTGATCCTTAGCGAGGCAGCGTTGATGGATGAGCGGCTTAAAGTAGCCGATCTGCTAATTCATAACACTGGCAGGGACTACCTAGGTACTCGCCATCGCGCTTTTTCCGAGAGCTCAGCATGGCGCGTGGTGGCAGAAAATAATTTAACGGCTGATCTGGCTAACTCTTTTCTGATATTCGCTCGCCAAGATCAGTCAGCGCGCTTGCCAGTAGATTGGCTTGCAAAAATATATAGCCGAGGTAGACGGAATCTTTGCTACCAAGTCGATACGACCATCTCGCCTGCAGAGAATGCAGAACTTGTTGTTCGCAAGAAAAAGATATATCCAGATCTAGTGGCGGGTGATCAATATTTTTTTCATGTCGTAAGTGATAGTGTTTATCTTGTAGGTAACCTACTTGTCGGTAAGATTCACAAAGCGATGGCAAGGGAAGCTGATCTCGACGAGCTGGCTTCTTGCTTTTCTCCTTGGCTGAATTTTCTCTTGGCTAATGTCATGCGCAGTGATGAGGGGGGAAGTTTTTTGCCTAGTAATTTCGTCGATTGCATACCGGGAAATCTTATTGAGGATTCGACGGGGGCGCTCCATTACTTCGATGCGGAATGGGTAAATGCGAAGCCTATCCCTTTGGCCTGGACGATCATTCGGGGTGTCACATACGCCCTCATCGACTGTCTTGAGAATCGTGCAATTAAGTATTTAACGCTTCGGCAACTAATTGTGCTGATTGCCCAGAGGGCTGGAGTATGTCTTGTTGATGCAGACTTCGAAGTGGCGCATGAGCTTGAAGAGCGCTTGATCTCGCAGTGTAATGTTGAGTCATCAATTAAAGTGGAGTTTTCACAGCTCTTTGATGTAGGATTATTTTTAACGTACCGCTTGGCGAATGATATTCCTGAGCTTCGACGAGAGTTGGAGTGGAGTAAGGCGGAGTTGGTTCGGATTAAGGGTGCTTTTTCATGGCGCATTACTGCACCCTTGAGGGTGATTAAGAATGTTGGTGGTAAGCTGGTTGAAAGGTTTCGAGACGTATGAGTGAATGGTGGAAGAGTCCTCTGGTTTGGGCTGCGACGGGTCGTAAAATAGTCGAATTATTTTCATCTTTGCTGATCAAGGCGGCGTCTAAGTTGTCTGTTAGTTTTAGGAAGATGGCTCGGAGTTTAATTGCTCTCTTTAGAATTGGGTTTGCGTTTTTTGGTCGTAAAAAGCGCTTAAGTTTGGTTTTGTCCGCTTGGCGTGTGTTCCTGAGTGAAGGAATATCTGGCCTGAGGCGGGAGCTTATGCGGTTCGCCAATGTGTGTGCGACATATGAGGATTGGATTGATCTTAATGGAACGCTGAGCAGCAAAGACCGAGATGCCATCCGGCGTCATATATCTAAACTCCCAAGCCATCCTCTGATTTCAGTTGTGATACCCAATTGCAAGGGCTCAGAAGTCTGGCTTCGGCATGCTATCGAGTCTGTGAGCGGGCAACTTTATCCATTCTGGGAGCTTTGTATCGCTTGTGATGCCAGCCTGTCGCAGGCTATTTGCCGCTTACTGGAAGGATATGCCCAATCGGACCAGCGTATTCGATTGATCTGGACCAATGCGAGTGAGGCAGGAGGGGGATTGTCTAACTTGGCGCTGGAAAGCGTTCAAGGTGAATTCGTTACAGTTATGGATTGTGATGCTGAACTGGCCCAACATGCACTCTATATGATTGCCACTACTCTCGAGAATCAGTCGGATCTTGATCTGATATATAGCGATGAGGACAAGCTGGATGAGGTGGGCCGTCACTTCTCTCCTAATTTCAAGCCGGATTGGAATCCTGACCTCTTTCTCGGAGTTAATTTCGTCAGTCGGCTTGTTGTTTACAGGACTGCCCTTGTTCGATCTGTTGGAGGTTTTAGAAGGGGCTATGAAGGGTTGGAGGATTGGGAGCTAGCTCTTAGAGTTACTGAGGTTATCCCGCATACGCACATTCACCATGTGCCCTATATTCTTTATCATGGTCGAATCATGAAGGGCGTGGGTTCGGCGAGTATTGGCAGTGAGCCGAAATTTTTGCTGGCCGCTGAAGAAATGCTTTCTGAGCACCTGGTAAGAACTAGAAAGTCAGGGGAAGTATTTGTAACGGCCGATGGCAGCCTCCATATACGCTATTTTTTTCCATCGCCACCACCTCTTGTATCTATCATCATTCCAACGCGAAATGGTCTTGACCTTCTGCGTTGCTGTATCAATAGTTTGAGAAAAAAAACTAAGTATCCACGCTATGAAATTTTAGTCGTGGATAACCAATCTGATGATCCTGGGACGCTAAATTATCTCCGGCAACTTAGAGAGGCGCAGGTGGTTCGAGTTCTGCAATTTGATGCGCCATTCAATTATTCGGCAATCAACAATTTTGCCGTTAAGGAGGCTCATGGCAGTTTTGTTTGTCTGATGAATAATGATATTGAGGTTATTTCTGAGGGCTGGCTTGATGAAATGGTCAGTCACGCGGCGCGTTCTGAAATTGGTGCAGTTGGCGCCAAGCTTCTGTATCCCGATGACACCATACAGCATGCGGGTGTGCTAGTAGGCATGGGCGGGTGTGCCGGTCATCTTTATGCCGGTTTGCCCCGTGATGCTGAAGGTTATATGGGGCGGGCTCGCCTCACGCAAAATCTTTCTGCTGTTACCGCCGCTTGCCTAGTCGTTCGAAGGTCGGTTTATGAGGAGGTTCGCGGTCTGGATGAAGAAAATTTGTCTGTCGCTTTCAACGACGTTGACTTTTGCTTAAGGGTTTTGGAGCGTGGTTACCGTAATCTTTGGACTCCGTTCGCGGAGCTTTACCATCACGAATCAGCTTCACGTGGACGCGAAGATTCACCAGAAAAACAGAAGCGTTTTCAGCGCGAGCTTTCGTACATGCAGCAGCGTTGGGGGTATTTATTTAACAATGATCCGGCCCACAGTCCTAACCTTTCACTCAGCATGAGTTATCCGCAATATGCACTGAATCCACGCACTACTAAGCCGTGGCTGGAATACATTTCGTAGGACTCAGAGAGAGCTTAGTGTTGGTGCTCAATCCACTGGCGTTTGCAAGGTCCCATGCGACGTTGCAATCCATCGAGAAATCCAGCGCCGAAAGCTAGAGTCTTGGAGGTGCCATGTTTCTCTAATACCAGCATCAGTATGAGCCCCAAAAAAAGGCGTAAAAGGCGACGGGCACACCATTGAGGCTCCTGACGCCAATAGTCAGCCACGGTGATTAGCGAGTTGCGAGTGATATAGTACTTACGCAGTGGCGAATGACTTGGCATAACGCCGAGAAGAGGCAGGCGGGGACCACTCGGCTCCCCCACGCTATGTTTCATCACGGTTTTGCGTGAGATTACAACGTGTTGGCCGTGGGCTCGCATCCGTAGGCAGAACTCATGGTCGACTTGATCGATAAAGTAATCCTCACGAAATCCGCCTATGTGGCTGGCCATTACCACATCGACCAAGCAACCTGATGTGATAACCGTTTTTTGTTCCAGCCACTCATCAGACCTGCCTTCTGGAACTTTTGTTTTACCGCTGCGAGGGTCTAGATAGTTGCCTCCGATCACCGCGGGTTCCAAGTGGCAGGCAGCTTTTGTCCAGAGAAGCGTCTCCACTATATCGGAGTAACACTGCGTATCTTGATCGAGGGTTAACAGCCAATTGCTGCCGAGTTCTAGAGCAAGTTCTAGCCCCTTATTCAGCGCTGTTGCGATTCCAACATTGATTCTATTTTCAACTATGGAAACATGCTTTTCACATACAGCTAAGTTTTTAAGTCGGAGGGCGCAGCAGCCGCCTGGAGTATTGTCCACCACCACCAAGGCATCGACTTGGGGAAGCAGTGTTTGTAAGCGCTCTTCGAAATCCTGGTCAGGGAAATAAGCCACTACTACGGCACAAATGCTATTGGCTGCACTCGGAGCTTGCGCGTTGTCGGTCAGGGAATAGGTGCTCAAAAGCCCTCCGTAAGCCAGTGCCAAGTACGCGCGATTCCCGCGGATAACTCCATCTCCGGTTTCCAGCCCGTTGCAGATTTGAGGCGTTGGCTGTCCAGAATTATGGCGCGCACATCGGTGTTTGGCGCCGCCTGGTGAGTCACCGGAATAGTGCGCCCAGTTGCTTCACTACATAGTCTGACCAGTGTGGCAATGGAAACCCCGCTCCCCGAACCGGCGTTATAGGGCCCGGTTGCCTGCGGGGTATCGATAAGGCGGCGGCAGGCATCGACCGCATCGTCGATATAGAGGTAATCGCGCACTGCGCTGCCGTCGCCGCGAATCTCGATGGGCTCACCCAGTCTGACTTTCTCTAGGAGGGTGCGCACGATGCCGAAACCTGCGCGCAACGGTTGTCCCGGACCATAGAGGTTGGACGGGCGGAGGATGGCAAGTGGAATATTGCGACCATGGGCGAAGGTGGTGAAGAAGGCTTCTAGCGAAACTTTGCCCGCCGCATGACAAGAAATCGGTGATGCCGGATATTTCTCGCTCACCGGAAGATGCAGCGGATTCCCGTAGAGCGATCCACCGCTGGAGATGAACAGCAGGCGCACCGGCGGTGTGGATTCCATAATGTCGAGCAGCCGCGCGGTGGGCAGAAGGCTCTGTTCTACTTCAGTCATTAGGCTGGCCGTGGATGTGCCGGGCGTGCTACTGCTGGCGAGGTGCACAACGGTGTGGCATCCCCTTAGCAGTGGAGTAACGAGGCGGGCCTCGTCCTGAGCGCCGCGGTGATAGTGCACCCCGTCGCGTTGACCGGGCTCGGCTCCGCGCGCGAGCACATGCACTTCCCGGCCGGCGGCGGCGAGGGTGCGGGCTAGCGCAGTGCCGAGAAAGCCCGTGCCGCCAATCAGGAGGATGCCTTGTCTGGTCATGGCCGTGCTTCCAGCAAATCGCGGTACGCCTGTAGGCAGCGCTTAGCGCAGTCATCCCAGCTGCCAATACGTTCGCGAATCCAGGCTTGCGCCTGAGCCCCTATGCGTGCCGCCATTATGGGGTCTTCCGCCTGCTCAAGGGCGTTGAAGAGTTCTTCGCGGCTAGCCACCAGCCAACCGGTTTCACCATGGCGGATCAGGTCGCTATGGCCGGGAATGCGGCTGGCAATAACCGGCAACCCGGCTGCCATCGCCTCGATCATAACCTGCGGTCGACCTTCGTCGTGGCGGCTGAGGGTGAGGAGGCCGGCCGCGCGGGGAAAGTGAGTTTCGCGCAATGCTCGAGGGTTGGTGGCGCCGTGCTGGGTTATCCAGTCGGGCAGCTCGAGTGTTTCCTGCATGGGGCCGAGCAAGTGCAGGCGCCGAGTCTTGCCGAACAGGCCTTCACCCCAGGCGGGGAGATCGCCGAGCTTGTTGCGTGTGATGCGCGAAACGACCAGCCAGTCGCGCGAGTTGGTCGCTGTTGCTCGGGCTACATCGAACCAGTTCGCGTTAACGCCGAATGGGTTAGGCCTGACCTCTGCTATATCACCAAAGCGTTCACGCAGCGGTTCCAGCATCCATACCGCATTGGGTGCCAGCACGGTGCGTCGCCGCGAAAACGCTCGGCGCAGCAGAGTGGTCATGCCTGGCAGGCGCAGTAGGCCGAAGTCGCTACCCAGCACGCTGATCAACGCGGGCCGGCCGTCGTCCGGAAGGCCGAGGGTGAGTTGCAGCCAGTTGACGTGATAGACGTCCGGCGCCGCGCGCAGGCCGGCGGTGTGCAGGCGCCCAAGAATGCCTCGCGCGTGGAGAAGGCCGGAGAGCGGATTGGTACGCAGAAGGTGGGCGATGCCACCGCGCTCCGACATGCGCTTGAGCCATGTGGCTTCGGCAGCTGTGGTGGCCGTTTTGCCGCTACTGGGGGCAACTCCTGGAGGTGCCCAGAGCGTTAACGCTACCTCGCCGCTTTGGGTTAATGCCGCTTGCAGGTCAAAGATAAAGCGTCCGCGCCAGTCGTGGGAGTCATGTGGCCAAGACGTACTGGCCATTAGTATGTGCAGGGGCGCTGTACTTGGTTGCATGCGGCGGTCGTTACTCATCTTGCGACAAGCGGCTAGGTTCGAGCGGCTCATTTTGTGGTCGGTACATCAGAGCGGTAATTTGCTCGGAAATCAGCCCCATCATAAATACGATAAAGCTACCGGTCATCAGTAGCGCGCTCATATTGGTAAAACGGTTGATGGTGCTGAAGGTGTAGCCGTACCAACCTACACCTGCGAGGAAAAAAGCCAAGGCTAGGGGTGCGAATAACTTGAGCGGCGAATACAAGGTGCCGATCTTGAATATGATCAAAAGAAAGCGGACGCCATCTTTCAAGGGGTGGAGGTGGCTTTTGCCAAGTCGCTTGGCTGCGTGGATGGGCTCGTAGGCCACCGAATAGCCGGCACGAAAGAACGCCATGGTACTGGTGGTGGGGTAGGAAAAGCCATTGGGCAGCAGGTAGAGGAACTCGCGGAACTTGCTGGCGCGCACGGCACGAAAGCCTGAAGTCAGGTCCTCTACCCGCTGGCCGGCCATATAGCTGGCGAGCCGGTTGTAGAAACCGTTGGCAATGCCGCGGCCAACGCTGGCTTGGGAGCCATTTTGCCGTGCGCCAACCACCATATCGTAGCCTTGGTCGAGTTTGGCCAGCAGGCGCGGTATATCGGCGGGGTCGTGCTGGCCATCGGCGTCCATAAATACCAAGATGTCGCCACGGGCGGCGCGGGCACCGCTCTTGATCGCGGCACCGTTGCCTCGGGGGTAGAGATGGTTGACCAGGCGAATCGGGTGGCGTGAGCAGATATCAACGGTTGCGTCGGTGGAGCCGTCGTTCACCAAGATGATTTCCGCGTCGGGTAGTTGAGCTACCAAGGCGGCTAGCAGCGGTTGCAAGCTGGGTGCTTCGTTTCGGGCGGGGATAATTACACTGACATCTACCATTGTTCTGCACCATCTCACGCGTTGTTTATTGATGTGCTCTTCCTTGCCATCGTGCTTAGTCTTCAGAAGAGCCTTGTGTGCGCTCACGGGCGAGTTTCAATGAATCCAGCTTTGCACGCAGCTCCTTTTTGTCGGGGGCCAGCCTTGTTGCCTGCTGTAAAAGCTGAATGGCGGAGTCAGGGTCGCTATGGGCGAGCAACTCATAGTCTGCAGCCATTACCAGGAAGCTGGCTCTAATATCGTCGCCAATTTCAGGGTTCGTGCTGCCTGCTATAAATAGCCGCATGGCTTGCTGGCGATCAATGCAGCTATTGTGGGCTATTAGTGGCGGCAAGATATCCGCTGCAAGCCCTCTGTCTTTTGGGCCAAAAGGGGTGTTGCCCAGGCGCTGCTCAAAGTCATCCAGCCATTGCCTGTCCAGGGGCCTTTCGGACGCGCAGGCCCAGACGATCACACCGAGATAGCCCAGCTTGAACGATGGGTCGAGTTTTCCAGCTTGCAGAAAGTGATACTGAACCAGCAAGTCACCCAGCGGGTCACCCTGTGCGCCATAACCGTTTTTCATCAGTGCAGCGGCAAGCTCATAGTTTGCGCGAGGCGAGTTGGGGTGATAGGAAACTTCCATTTGCAGCCAGCCTATCTCGTCGCGGTATTGCAGTGAGCGCATCCCTGTGTAGGCCGAAACCACCGCAAGGGCAAGGGCGGCGAGGGCAACAGTCAAGGTTCGCCTCGCCTGTTGTTTCCCTAGCCACTGTATCGCAAGCACGGCACCCATAGCGCTGGCGGTAAGAAGGCCTAGCGCAGGCAAGTAGTTGCGATATTCATGGGCGATTTCCAGCGGGAGAATAGTAGATTCCAGGCTGTGGCCTACCAGAAACCACAGAATCGACAGGCTGATGAGTCGGTGCTTACGCAGCAGTAATGCGCAGACCAGCAGCACACTCAGCCATCCGGCGATGGCTATGGCGGTGGTTACAGGGTCTATCAGGCTGCGTGAGATATGAATGTCGTCGAGGTGCAGGCCGAATTTGCTATATGACGGCAGCAGTATCTGCATGGCATAGAGCCACAGTACGCGGGCTTCAGTCAGCACCCGTTCGTATAGGGTGAAGCTGCGCATTTCGTAGCCGCGCTCCAGCCATCCGCTGCCCAGATAGAGCATAAATGCCAGTGCGCAGGTTGTTGTTGCGGTAACTCCAAGGAGCGTAGACCAGCGAAGCCCTGATCCCCGGGTTTTGTTAGCCAAGGCCCAGGACATAAGCAGGGCGTATAGCGGGAACAGGATTGCGGTTTCCTTGGAGAGAACCGCGAGAGGCCAGGCGAAACCCCAGCCCAACAGAAGCCATGCCGCCCTTTTACGCGGCGCATCGGACAGAAGCCCTTTGCTGTGACATATCAGTGCGAGAAGGGTGAAGCATCCCGCGAGCAGCGTCATGCGCTGCACGGTCATCAGTACGGGGGTAACGTTGATGGGGTGTAGCACCCAGACTGTTGTTACCCATAGCGGTAGCCATTTGCGAGCCGTTTCGGAAAGGCTGGAGAGTGAATGGGTTAGTAGTAGCCGTAGTAGAAAATAGACGAGTAAGCCGTTAAGCAAGTGAATGCTCAGGTTTATTGCTTTAAAGGCAAAAGGATCTAAGCCAAAGGCGTAATAGGTCAGAGCAAAGCTTATAACGCTGATAGGCCGTCCAAGGGGGCCGGCTGCTGGTCCTGATAGGCTGTCACTAAGCGCGGCCCAGCTCAGCGAAGCAATATGAACGGCAGGGTTGTTAACTATGTTGCCGTGGTCATCGAACAGGAAGGGGCCGCCGAGGCCGGGAAGATAAAGCAATATCGCGGCTAGGCAGGCGGCGAAGTACGCAAGGAAATACTTTCGCGAGGAGTTCATGTCGGGTAATAAAATAACGGAATGATCATATATGGGGCGCATCTAAGCGGGGATTTTAATGGGGGCGCCATAAGCGCGAAGTGCTTCGTATATGAGGCGTTCGAGGCGATCGTGCAGTAATAAAAACCCCGGGACAGAGCCCGGGGTTCGACTCTAAAGCCTTAGCTATTAGAAGTCCTTGCAGGAGCCCGGCAGGTACTTGGTGTTGATGGTGCCTTTGCCGCAAAGCCAGGTTACAGGTGCGCCAGCCCCGGTGGAGGATGCACGCAGAATCAACGTCTTGCCCGACGCGTCGCTCAGGCTTGTATCGGTTTTTAGCGTTACAACCACATCGCCAGCGGTGGCGCTGGTTCTTGTCCAGCCGACAGAGGCGACATATTTGGTGACTTGGGTTTGAACACCCATGGAGTCCGCACTCGGAAGCATTGAGCCGGCGTTGGCATAGGTTTCGGAGACGGCGGTACGGGCGGAGGAGGCTGCGATCAGACCTTCACTGACCTTGGCGCGAACGGTGTAGTCCTGATAAGCCGGCAGTGCGACTGCGGCCAGGATACCGATGATCGCGACCACGATCATCAGTTCGATCAGGGTAAAGCCTTGCTGCATCTTTTTCATGGTGGTGCTCCTGAGGCAGAGTCTAGCGAATTAGATAGGAACGGGTTATTCCTGGTGTGAGATAAAGCAAGTGGTGTGCCAGGATAATGGTCGAGCTTGTCAGCCATGAGCTGGCGGGCCGCTGTGCGCTATATGGTGCCATTGTTCGGCTGATATACGCACTTGGTGACGTTTTTTGGGGGCTATGTGTCGAAAAATGTCACTCAGGTTTTTGACTGGAGTGGCGCGGTTAATCAGGGCTTGCCTAGGCGGTTATGGTGTTGCTGCGTTTAGCCAGCCGCCCGCGCGTATCGACAATTAGCGCCGCCTGTTCTTGGAGTAGCTGATAGTCGAAGCGGTCATGGTCGGTGGTCAGCACCAGGCAGTCATATTGGCGGATAACCTCTGCCGTCAGCGCCACTGATTTTAGGTCGAAGTGGTAGTCGCGTTTGGCTGGGAAACTAGGTACATGCGGGTCGGAGTAGTCGATCAGGGCGCCCTTATCGGCCAGCAGCTGCATGATTTCCACCGCGGGGGACTCGCGGGTGTCGTCGATATTCTTTTTGTAGGCCAGGCCGAGTATCAGGATGCGGCTGCCCTTGACGGCTTTGCTGCGATCATTGAGAGCGTCGGCGACTTTCTGCACGACCCAGTGCGGCATGTAATGGTTGATTTCACCGGCCAGTTCGATAAAGCGGGTGTTGATGCCATATTCCTTGGCCTTCCAGGTCAGGTAGAAGGGGTCGATGGGAATGCAGTGACCGCCCAGGCCTGGGCCGGGGGTGTAGGCGACGAAGCCGAAAGGTTTGGTGGCGGCGGCGCGTATCACTTCATGGATATTGATGCCCATCTTGTCGGCGACGATCTTCATTTCGTTGACCAGGCCAATATTGACGGCGCGGTGGATGTTTTCCAGCAGTTTGGTCATCTCTGCCGCTTTGGGGCTGCTGACGGGCACCAGGGTTGTAATGGCGTGTTGGTACAGGGCGCTGCCGAGTGACAGGCAGGAGGGGGTCATGCCGCCTATGACTTTGGGGATATCCTGGGTGCCATAGTCGGGGTTGCCTGGGTCCTCGCGCTCGGGGGAAAACACTAGGGCAAAGTTCTCGCCGGGGTTGAATCCTCGGGACCTGAGTCTTGGGGCGATGATTTCTTCGGTGGTGCCGGGCCAGGTGGTGCTTTCCAGGCTCAGCAGCTGGCCGGGGCGCAGGTGCGGCAGCATGGCCTCGAGGGTATTGGTTACATAGCTAAGGTCGGGCTCGCGGTGGGCATCCAGTGGTGTGGGGACGCAGATGATCAGGGCGTCGACCTCTTGGCTGCGACTGAAGTCACTGGTGGCCTGCAGGCCTTTGGCCTGTGCCACCTGAATTTGTGCCGGGAGGATGCGTTCGATATAGCTTTGCCCTGCATTGAGTAGTTGGACTTTACGCTCGTCGATATCGAAGCCTATTACTTTCAGGCCTACTTCGCTAAAGCGCAGCGCCAGGGGCAGGCCCACATAGCCCAGTCCGTAGATTCCGACCACTGCTGTGCCGTTGGCGATTTTCTCTTGTAATTGCTGCAGCTCATTCATGGTCTGTGTCTTGCTGGTTGGGTTGGATGTTTTGAGCGTGTCAGAGTCGTTTGCGTGGCTCGTGGGCTGCGGCTGTGCTGTCGATCAGTGCGTCTGTAGGGGGGTGCAGTACTTGCGTGGTTACAAACTCAACCGCATCGACAAATCCACCGCCTTCACATCCTTGGTCAGCGCGCCGATCGAGATATAGTCCACGCCCGTCTCGGCAATGGCGCGCAAGGTGCTGTCGGTGATCCCGCCCGAGGCTTCCAGTTTGGCGCGGCCTTGGGTGAGGGCGACGGCTTGGCGCATGTCCTCCAGCGAAAGCTCGTCGAGCATGATGATGTCGGCGCCGGCGTCCAACGCCTGCTGCAGTTCTGCCAGGCTTTCCACTTCGACTTCCACCGGCTTGCCTGGCGCTATCCTGTGCGCGGCTTGCACGGCTGCGGCTATGCCGCCGCAGGCGGCTATATGGTTTTCCTTGATCAGGAAGGCGTCGTACAGGCCGATGCGGTGGTTGTGGCAGCCGCCGCAGGTGACTGCGTATTTCTGCGCCAGGCGCAGGCCTGGCAGGGTCTTGCGGGTGTCGAGCAGTTTGACCGCGGTGCCTTGCACCAGGTCGGCATGGTGCTGGCAGCGGGTGGCCACGGCGGACAGGGTTTGCAGGAAGTTCAGGGCGCTGCGTTCGCCGCTGAGCAGGGCGCGGGCCGGGCCTTCCAGGTGGAACAATGGCTGGTTGGGACTGACCCGTTCGCCGTCACGGACTTGCCAGTGCACGGCGACGCGCGGGTCGAGTTGACGGAATACCGCGTCGACCCAGGCTGTGCCGGCAATCACCGCCGCTTCACGGGTGATGATGGCGGCGCGGGCCAGGCGCTCGGCGGGGATCAATTGCGCGGTGATGTCGCCGCTGCCTATGTCCTCTGCCAGGGCGCGGCGCACGTTGGCCTCGATTTCGCTGCTGAGGTCGGCAAGGGTGAGGTTGGGCATGGGCGGGCTCCGTTAGCTGAATGCGCCGATTATAGGGATTGGTGCGAGCTCGTGCAGCGCGATTGCAGGCTCTGCTGGCGCCAGTGGCGATGGTCGTCGGCCTTTATGGGGCTATGCTGGTTGGGTGAGGGTTTCCTTGGGTGGTTATGTGCCGGATGCCAGTGGGTTGTGTGCATCCAGGTAACCGTCGGGAAGCTGCAGCGTTACATCTGTGACCTGGGTCATGTCTGGAGGAAAAGCCGGCTTGGTATGCGTGGGTGCATCCCTATAATGGCTTTACTTCTTTGAATATTGACGCCATGGCTTTGACGTTACGGATGACGTCCAGTTGATCGCTGTGCAGATCGGTTCGCCCAAGAGGGGCAGTCTGCAGGAGACTCGCAATGAAAACTGACGCGAATGTGGTGCGCCTGAACAAGGTGGCCGCTGAGCAATCGCCCACCTCGCCGGTAGGAAGACTGCCCGTGGCGCTGACCAATGTGCGTGACAAAGCGGCGCAGCAGCTGAGGAAGGCCTTGCAGGCGCTATTCGACAATGCGGACGATACGCTGTTCGAAATGGCCGATCGCGCCACCAGTAATACCGAGCAGAACGCTTTTTTCGAGACCATGCGCGATTTGCGCCTGAAGCGCAAAAACATCGAGCGCGGTTTTCTGCACAAAGTCTTCGAGTCCTTCGCCACCCTCAATCAATACGAAATCGGCAGGTCGGCGCCTGTGGATGCGGTGTCGTTCGACACCTTGGCGCTGGTGCAGAACGATGCGCTGGAAGAGGCCGTGGCGCTGGACGCCATGGTGGCCAAGGTGATGAGCCGTGACGGTACGGCCTTGCATCATCTGACCACGCGTTTGAATGCCATGGTCAGTAAAAAGCTCGACGATAAAAGCAACCCGCTTGGTCCGACGGCGCTCTGCGAGTTCTTTCTCGAAGCGTGCAGCAGCCTGGGGGTGGAGATCAAGGTCAAGCTGATCATTCTCAAGCTGTTTGAAAAGTATGTATTGGCGGATCTGGATCAGTTGTACGCCGAGGCCAATCAGGCCCTGGTCGAGGCCGGGGTGCTGCCCGAGCTGAAATCGGTCCCGCAGCGGCGCAACCACTCGCGGCCCAGTGTATCGGCCGCCAGCGTGGCGGATGAGCCACCCGTGCAAGCGGGCGCGGATTATGCAAATGCAGGCGCGAATTATGCCGATGAGGGGGTCAAGGAAGTCTTCGGCGCGCTGCAGGAGTTGCTGGCGCAAGCCCGCGGCAGCTCGGTGCCGCGACCTAATAGCTCCGCCGATGCGCGGCCGATTTCCAGTAACGACCTGATGCGTTTGCTCTCCCATATGCAGCAGGGGGTGCCGGCGCAGGCGAGCGATGATTTCGACCTGCGCGCGCAGCTGGAAAACCTGCTGATGCGCGCCAGCGTCAAGGCCGGCAAGGTGCGTGTGGTCGGCGAAGTGGATGAGGACGTGATCAATCTGGTGTCGATGTTGTTCGAGTTCATTCTCGATGACCGCACCTTGCCGGACTCCCTCAAGGCCCTGATCGGTCGCCTGCAGATCCCCATGCTGAAGGTCGCGGTGATCGACAAGACCTTCTTCAGCCGGGGCAGCCATCCGGCCCGGCGTCTGCTCAACGAAATCGCCTCGGCTGCCCTGGGCTGGGGCGATCAGGATGATACCCAGCGCGACAGCCTGTACCAGAAGATCGAACAGGTGGTGCAGCGCCTGCTCAATGACTTTATCGACGATCCGCTGATCTTTTCCGAGTTGCTGGCCGACTTTCTGGCCTTCACCGGCGATGAGCGGCGCCGCAGCGAGTTGCTCGAGCAGCGTACCCGCGATGCCGAAGAGGGCAGCGCCAGGGCCGCCCTGGCGCGGCGCGAGGTCGAACAGGCGCTGAATCAGCGCTTGCTCGGCAAGACCTTGCCGGAAGTGGTGGTGCGCCTGCTGCAGGAAGCCTGGAGCAAGGTGCTGATGCTCACCTGCCTGAAACATGGGGTGCAGTCCGCCGAATGGCAGGCGGCCCTGGCGACCATGGATGACCTGGTGTGGAGCGTAGAGGCGCATGAGGATCCAGAGGCGCGCATGCGTCTGCTGGAGTTGGTGCCCGGCCTGCTCAAGGCGCTGCGTGAAGGCATGGCCAGTGCGGCCTTCGATCCCTTCTCCACGGGCGAATTCTTCAGTCAGCTGGAGGCTTTGCATGTGCAGGCGTTCCAGCGCTTTAAGCGCGCTATGCCTGAGGCAGAACCAGTTGCCGAGCAGCCGCTGGCGTTGGATGAGGATAAGCAGCCGCAGGCTGACGGCGAGATTGCGCTGCCCTTGCTGGAGCTGCCGCCAGAGCTACCGGTTGAAGAGCCGGCAGAAGAACCGGCCATGGTCGAGGTGGTCGAGGAGATCGTCCTGCTGGTGCCGGGCGAGGTCAAAATGGCGGAGGCGGAAGCCAGCCTGGCGGATGACGATGAAGCGCTGCTGCAGGTGGACAGCCTGCGGGTCGGCAGCTGGGTCGAGTTTCAGGAAGACGAAGAGCACAAGCTGCGCTGCAAGTTGGCGGCCGTGATCAAGCCGACCGGCAAGTACGTTTTCGTCAATCGCACCGGCATGAAGGTCTTGGAAAAGACCCGCATGGGCCTGGCGCTTGAATTCCGCCGCGGCGCCATCCGCTTGCTGGATGATGCCTTGTTGTTCGACCGCGCCCTGGAATCGGTGATCGGCAATCTGCGCAAGCTGAAGAACACCTAAGCCGCTCAGGTTGCTCGAGGTGCTCAGCCCTGCCGAAGGCTTTTGCCCGCTTTTTGGCTGCCCC
>Ga0209343_10002075_pt1 | contig 26220 bp, 29 predicted proteins | sample RifCSPlowO2_02_FD_184026 | JGI IMG/M metagenome (GOLD analysis project Ga0209343, IMG submission 184026) | Groundwater microbial communities from Rifle, Colorado - Rifle CSP2_plank lowO2_0.2 (SPAdes) (version 2) | ecosystem: Environmental > Aquatic > Deep subsurface > Groundwater | place... | reverse complement strand
CTTGGGCGACTTTGTCCGGTTCGCCGTTGTGGTGGTAGGCCATGCCGAGCTGGTACCAGGCATGGCCGTTCATCGGTTGCAGGCGGGCGGCTTCGCGCAGTGCGGCGGCAGCTTCGGCGTGGTTGCCGAGCGCGGCATGCGCCAACCCCATGCCATACCAGGCACGGTCGAGGATGGGTTTGAGGCGCACGGCTTCCTTGAATGATTCAATGGCCATGCGCGGCGCTTTCATCTGTTCGCGCACGAAGCCGAGGTTGTAGTGGCTGTCTGCATCCTCCGGGGTGATATGCAAGGCTTTGAGAAACCACTGCTCGGCAAGCGGATAATCCTGGCGCTGCGCGGCGATGGCGGCGAGATGGAGAGCAGACTGGACGTCCTGCGAATCGATACTAAAGGCAGTGGCATAGGCCTCGTAAGCCAAATCGTTTTTGCCGATGAAATGAAATACCCAGCCGCGGGCATAATGGCGCCAGTGTTCGTAATTCATGAGTACAATCCCGCAATCGAAACAAAGGTGCAGACAATAACATGGCTAACCCGGAAATTCTCATTATCAGCATTCTGCGCGCCCTAACCGAGGTGGCATTGCTGAGCCTGCTCGGGCAGGGGTTGGTCGCCTTCCTGGCGGGCAGCAGACGCGCGACAAACCCGATCTATCTGCTATTTCAGACAATCACCAAACCCGCGTTACGTGTTGCACGTGTCATCACGCCACGAGTGATCATCGACAAGCATCTGCCGTACGTCGCCTTTTTCCTGTTGTTCTGGCTATGGATATTGCTGGCTTACATGAAGCGTACTCTTTGCGGCATCGAGGGGCTCGCCTGCGGGTAAGAGCCGGGGCTTCGAATATCGACCAATTGACAATCTGCGGAGGATATCTTGAAAAGCACTCTCAAACCCGGAATCGAGCACCAGCTCAGCTTCCATCTGCCCGATACGAAAACAGTTCCGGCGCTCTACCCGGAATCTCCGGAATTCCAGGAAATGCCCGAGGTATTTGCGACGGGTTTCATGGTGGGATTCCTGGAATGGGCCTGCATAGATGCCATCAAGCCGCACTTGGACTGGCCGCGAGAACAATCGTTAGGCACGCATATCAATGTCAGCCACACTGCCGCCACACCACCCGGCTTGCTGGTAACCGCAAGGGTAAGGCTGGTCAAGATCGATGGGCAGCGGCTGACGTTTGAAGTGGAAGCGGATGATGGCGTGGACGTCATCGCATCGGGAACTCACGAGAGATTCGTGATCGACAAAGAGCGCTTCGACCGAAAAATCCGCGACAAGGTAACCGCCGCCAGCGCCAGCAAAACATAAATCTTCGTTTTCTCAAAAACCGGATGCCAACCCGAAATAGCGAAATACTGTAAAATTCGCCGGTCAGAAAATCAAGCCAGCATCGGGAGAAGCCTTGCCGCACCGCAACAGCATCAAAACGCTGCTCATCGTGGATGACAGCCGCGTATCGCGCATGATGATACGAGCCTTCGTACTCGCCAAGCACCCCCAATGGATCATCATTGAAGCCGCCAGCGGCAATGAGGCGCTGGAAATTGTCGACCGCGACACGCCGAACTACTGCACCATGGACATCAACATGCCGGGACTGATCGGCACCGAAGCGGCCGCGCAAATCCTCGCCAAATATCCGGGCATCCGCGTCGCCATCTTTTCGTCCAACATCCAGCAAAGCCACCGGACGCGCGCCGCCACCCTCGGCGCGCGATTCGTCGCCAAACCGGTCACGGAAAAGACTGTGGCGCAAGCGCTCGAATTTTTTGAAAGCCAAGCGTGAGCCCGCTATCCGAATTACAGCTTGATGCGCTGACCGAAATCTTCAATATCGGCGCGGGGCGGGCCGCATCCAGCCTGAGCGAGATCGTCGGCGAAGAAGTAAAACTGTCCGTACCGCGCGTCCAGCTCTATCAATCCTCCGAAATCAACGCGGAAGTCCTGTCGCTCAACAGCCCTCGCGTGGGTGCGGTGAAGCAGAGTTTCAGCGGCCCGTTCGATGCCGATGCCATGCTGCTGTTTACCGAAGAGCGCGCCATGGAGATCGTGCATGACATGATGGGCTCGCAAGTGGGCATCGAGGAGATGGTCGAATTCGAGCAGGAAGCCATGTGCGAATTGGGCAACATCATATTGAATGCCTGCCTTTCGTCCATGGCGGACATACTCAAGCTCACATTGGACAGCTCGCTGCCGGCTTATTCCGTCGGTGAAACGGACACGATCCTGCGGCAAATTGTCTCGGAAGCGAACCAGCCCGTCATGCTGGTGCTGCATATCGACCTGGCCATCGAGAAACGTCTGTCGCAGGGCTATCTGGTATTCCTGCTAAGCTCATCGTCCCTGCGAGAGCTCCTGATCCATATCGACCGTTTCATTGCCGGCATATGAAAACCCGGAAAACATGAGCTCCATTCCAGCCAACAAAACCTCCATCTGGGAAGAAATCTGGGATGCGGTCAAACTGGGGCTGATCCTGATCGACGGCAACGGAAAGGTTTTGCTGTGGAATGAATGGGTAGCCAAGCATAGCGGCATTCCCGCCGAATTCGCATTGAACCACTCTCTCGAGTCATTGTTTCCGGACGGGCTGACAGCCCCGTTCAAAACGGCCATCAGAAACGCGTTGTCGCACAAATTGCCGATCATCCTTTCCAACGCGCTGCACCGTTCGCCATTGCCGATTTATCCGTTGCCGATCACGCAACACGAGCAAAAACGCATGCAGCAGTCCATCACGATCACGCCCATTGGTGTCAATGGAGAAGAGCACCTTTGCCTGATCCAGATCGCCGATGCCAGCATCGCCGTCAAGCGCGAAGGGGTGCTTAAATCGCATTCCGTGCGGCTCAGCAAGGAGGCCACCACGGATGGCCTGACCGGCGCATACAACCGGCGCTTTTTTGACGAACGTTTCGCCGCCGAATTCGGTCGCGCGCAACGCCAGAATATCCCGCTCTCCCTGATCATGCTGGACGTGGATTACTTCAAGCTCTACAACGACAACTATGGGCACCCCGCAGGCGACAAAGTGCTGATTTCGGTCGTGAAAGCGCTCAAATCGCAATTGAACCGCCCCACCGACGTGGTGGTGCGCTATGGCGGCGAAGAGTTCGCGGTCATCCTGCCCGATTCCGGAGCGGAGGGAGGGCAGGTAATTGCGGAGAAGCTGCGCGTTGCCGTTTCCAATTTGCACCTCCCGCACAGCCAATCGAAGATTGCCGACCATGTAACCGTCAGCGTTGGTGTAGCCGCTTATCAGCCCGGCGCTTCCAGCGATGCAACCTCGTTACTGAAAACAGCGGATGCGGCCCTTTATGACGCCAAGCATAGCGGACGAAATTGTGTGCGGCATTTTATCGCCCCTGAAACAGATGTTGCGCAGACCAGCACTACAAATTGACAGGCATGATTCGATGCTTGCCTTCACCGGTTATTTTGACAAGAATGGCCGCACCCGGAATATGCCGGATTTCATCAAAACCTTAAATTAAAGGAGCGTCATGTCTTTACCGCCACGTAAAAAATCAGCCAAAACGGCAAAGACTACCGACACCAAACTGTTCGTGCTGGACACCAACGTATTGCTGCACGACCCGACCAGCCTGTTCCGCTTCGAGGAGCACGACATCTGCCTGCCGATGTTCGTGCTGGAGGAACTGGACAACAAGAAAAAAGGCATGACCGAAGTGGCGCGCAACGCGCGTCAGGCCAGCCGCTTCCTGGATGAGATCGTCAGCGATGAGCCGCACAATATAGAGGAAGGCATCGCGCTGGAATCGGCCGCACACAAGAACTGCACCGGACGGCTGTACCTGCAAACCAGCTTCATCAAGCACGAGCTGCCGCAGCATCTGGAACTGGGCAAGGCGGATAACGCAATCCTCGGCGTCGTCATCGGTCTGCAAACACAGCAGCCGAAACGCGCGGTGATCCTGGTCAGTAAGGACATCAACATGCGCATCAAGGCGCGCGCGTTGGGCCTCGAGGCGCAGGATTATTTCAACGACAAGGTGCTGGAAGACACCGATCTGCTCTATACCGGCGTGCTGCCGCTCCCGGCGGATTTCTGGGACCGGCACGGCAAGGACATGAAGTCGTGGCAGAAGGAAGGCCACACCTATTACCAGATTCGCGGCCCGCTGTGCGCGGCGTTTTTCGTCAACCAGTTCGTCTACAAGGAGGACGACACGCCCTTCTATGCCGTGGTGCTGGAGCAAAACGACCAGACCGCCCTGCTGCGCACCCTGACCGACTACACGCACAGCAAGAACAACATATGGGGCATCACCGCGCGCAACCGCGAACAGAATTTCGTGCTCAACCTGCTGATGAATCCGGAGATCGATTTCGTCACCTTGCTGGGGCAGGCGGGAACCGGAAAGACCCTGCTGACGCTGGCTGCGGGTTTGATGCAGACGCTGGAAACCAAACTGTATACCGAGATCATCATCACCCGCGTGACCGTTCCGGTAGGCGAAGACATCGGCTTCCTACCCGGTACCGAGGAAGAGAAAATGACGCCGTGGATGGGCGCGCTGGAAGACAACATGGACGTGCTGAACAAATCCGACGAGGATGGCGGCGACTGGGGGCGCGCGGCCACGCGCGATTTGATCCGCTCGCGCGTCAAGGTGAAATCGCTCAACTTCATGCGCGGTCGCACCTTCCTGAACAAATACCTGATCATCGACGAAGCACAGAATCTCACGCCCAAACAGATGAAGACGCTGGTCACGCGCGCCGGCCCAGGCACCAAGGTGGTATGCATGGGCAACATCGCGCAGATCGATACGCCCTACCTCACCGAAGGCAGCTCCGGCCTGACCTATGTAGTGGATCGCTTCAAGGGCTGGGCGCACGGCGGGCATGTCACATTGCTGCGCGGCGAACGGTCAAGGCTGGCGGATTATGCGGGCGAGGTATTGTAGGGATACGGCATGCCGTACCCCTGCGAATGATTTTGCAACATGGACAAAATCGAAAAATCCGATACCGAATGGCGTGAGGAACTCACACCGGAACAATATCAGGTGTGCCGCCAGTGCGGCACCGAACCGGCCTTCAGCGGCACATACTGGGATTGCCATGATGCGGGCATCTATCGCTGCGTGTGCTGCGGCAACGCGCTGTTCGGCTCGGAGACAAAATTTGATTCCGGTTCAGGCTGGCCGAGCTTCTGGCGCCCGTACAAGCCGGAGAATGTCATGACACGCGTCGATACCAGCCACGGCATGCAACGTGTAGAAATTTGCTGTAAACAATGCGGCGCGCACCTCGGGCACGTATTCCCGGACGGCCCGCCGCCCACCAACCTGCGCTTCTGCATCAACTCCGCCGCGCTCGCGCTGGATAGAACCTAATACTGAATTATTATGAAATTACTATTCGACCTGTTCCCCGTCATCCTGTTTTTCATCGCCTTCAAGGCGTTCAATATCTACGTCGCAACGGCTGTGGCCATCGCCGCAACCGTCGTGCAAATCGCCTGGACAAAATGGCGGCACGGCAAGGTCGATGTGATGCTCTGGGTGAGCTTCGCCATCATCGCCGTATTCGGCGGCGCCACGCTGCTGTTGCAGGACGAGACCTTCATCAAATGGAAACCCACCGTGCTGTACTGGCTGTTCTCAGTCATTCTGCTGTTCTCGAACCTGCTGTTCAACAAGAACCTGATGCGCGCGCTGCTGCATGAAAAAATCGCCATGCCACTACATGTATGGAACCGCCTCAACCTGATCTGGAGCCTGTTTTTCGCGGCGCTGGGCTTCATCAACCTGTATGTGGCATTCAACTACTCCACCGACGACTGGGTGAATTTCAAGCTGTTCGGTTTCACCGGACTGATGGTGGTATTCATCCTGGGGCAGAGCGTATGGCTAGCGAAATATGTGGACGAGAAGAAGGAAAATAACTGATGCTTACCCTCTCCTCAATCCTCTCCCGCAAGCGGGAGAGGAGGCAATCGTATAGGGGCTTTTGATGTTATATGCGATCATCGGTCAGGATGTCCCGAATAGCCTGGACAAACGTATGGCGGCGCGTCCCGCGCATCTGGCGCGCTTGCAGGCTTTGCAGGATAAAGGGCGTCTGCTGCTGGCTGGCCCGTTTCCGGCAGTGGATGCAGTCGATCCGGGGGCGGCCGGGTTTACAGGCAGCCTGATCGTCGCCGAGTTTGTCTCGCTACAGGCGGCGCGCGAATGGGCAGATGCAGACCCGTATGCTGCCGCTGGTGTCTATCAGCAAGTTACCGTACAGCCGTTCAAGAAAGTCTTTCCGGCATAAACCTAAACCAAGTGAGCCGGGACACAAATGTAGGTCGGGCTGTGCCCGACATGGTGGGCACAGCCCACCCTACGATTACTCGGTAAATGCAGTGGTGAAGTTACTGTCAGCTTTTGCGCCGGTACTCGACAAAGTGATATTCCAGCGGCTCCGGCGTTTCCTGCCGGTGTTTTTCGCGCGACACTTCCAGCCATTTCGCTTGATCGAATTCCGGAAACCATGCATCTCCGATCACATCCCGCTGGATTTCGGTGATATAAAGCGTATCCGCCAGACCCAGCGCCTGCGCATAAATATCCGCGCCGCCAACCACGAAAGTCTGCGGATCAGACGCGCAATTTGCAATCGCATCCTGCAATGAATGCGCAACGACACATCCGTCGATTTTCAAATTTCGGTCGCGCGACACCACGACGGTGGTGCGCCCAGGCAGCGGCCTGCCGATAGACTCAAACGTCTTTCGCCCCATGATCAAATGGTGCCCCATGGTGAGCGCCTTGAAATGCTTGAGGTCTTCCGGGATGCGCCACGGCAGGGTGTTATCGATGCCGATGGTGCGATTGCTCGCCATCGCTACAAGAATTGAAATACGCGGTTTGGTCATACAGCGACGGGCGCCTTGATCGCCGGATGAGGATCGTAACCCTCCAGCGTAAAATCCTCGAACTTGAAGCCGAAGATATTTTTTATGTCGGGATTGATGCGCATCACCGGCAGCGGGCGCGGTTCGCGCGACAGTTGCAATTGCGTCTGCTCCATGTGGTTCGAATACAGGTGCGCATCGCCGAAGGTATGCACGAAATCTCCGGGTTCGAGGCCGCATACCTGCGCCATCATCAGCGTAAGCAACGCGTAGGAGGCGATGTTGAACGGCACACCGAGAAAAATGTCCGCGCTGCGCTGATAGAGCTGGCAGGAGAGTTTTCCGTCTGCGACATAGAACTGGAAAAACGCATGACAGGGCGCGAGCGCCATTTTGTCGAGCTCGCCGACATTCCACGCCGAGACGATCAGGCGGCGCGAATCGGGATTTTTCTTGATCTGTTCCACCACTTCGGCGATCTGGTCCACCGCGCGCCCGTCCGCCGTAGCCCACGAGCGCCACTGCTTGCCATACACCGGGCCGAGGTTGCCCTGCTCGTCCGCCCATTCGTCCCAGATCGACACACCGTTTTCCTTGAGATATTGGGTGTTGGTATCGCCCTGCAGGAACCACAGCAGTTCGTGAACGATGGATTTCATATGGCACTTCTTGGTGGTAACCAATGGGAAGCCTTTTTGCAGGTTAAAGCGCATCTGGTAGCCGAACACGCTGACAGTACCGGTGCCGGTGCGGTCGGATTTTTTTGTGCCGTGGGTGAGCACGTGTTGCATCAGGTCTAGGTAAGCTCGCATGGACGTATAATCGCGATATTGCATGATTTTTTCGAGGACACAATGCTAGCACAACTCACCCTATCCCAGACCCTGCCCGCTACCCCGTCTGCCACACACCTGCTGGTGCTGCTGCCGAAGGCAAAGGCGCTACCGAAAGACCTGCCACACGGCGGCTTGCTCAAGGCCGTGCTGGCGCGGCGTGGCATGAAAGCAGACGAGCTGGCGAAATCTCCTGTTGCTGCCAATGCCGACAACGGCGCGCTGGTGGCGTGGGCCATGCTGGATTTTGCAAAAGACACCTTCGCGCAGCAGGTGCAGGTGCGCAAGGCCTTGCAGTTGCTGCTGGCAGAAAACCCCAAGAGCATCGGCATCGTCGTGCTCGGCGACGAAGCGCAACGCCAGCGCAGCGCCGAACTGGCGGTATATGGTGCATGGGTGAACGGCGCGCTGCTGCCGGTGCACAAGAAAAAAGACGAGCGCAAGCCGCTGCAAAAGATCGAGTTGTATGGCTGCGCCGACAAGAAAATCTTCGCGCCGCTCAAGGCGCAGGCCGAGGGCAACCTGCTGTGCCGCGAATTGACTATCTTGCCGCCGAACGAACTGACCCCGGCGCTGTATCGCGGGCGCATCAAGAAGCTGGCACAGCAGCACGGCTGGCAGCATGAAGAATTCGACATGAAGAAGCTGCGCAAGATGGGCGCGGGCGCATTTGTCGCGGTGGCACAGGGCAGCGACCCGGAAGATGCCGCCATCGTGCATCTGTCGTATAAACACCCCAAGGCGAAGCAGACGGTCGCGCTGGTCGGCAAAGGCATCTGCTTCGACACCGGCGGGCACAACCTCAAGCCGTCGCGCTACATGCACAACATGCACGAGGACATGAACGGCTCCGCGGTGGCGCTCGGCATCCTGCTGGCCGCCACGCAGAATAAATTGGCCGTGAACCTCGACTGCTGGCTGGCGCTGGCGCAGAACCATATCAGCCCCAAGGCCTACAAGCAGAACGACATCGTCAAGGCGCTCAACGGCACCACCATCGAAATCATCCACACCGATGCCGAGGGTCGCATGGTGCTGGCCGATACGCTCACCTTGGCATCGCGCGCCAAGCCCGACCTGATGATCGACTTCGCCACGCTCACCGGCAGCATGGCGACCGCCTTGGGCTCGCGCTATGCGGGCGTGCTGGGCAACCGCGACGAGCTGGTGCAACGCGCGGTGAATGTCAGCAAGCAATGCGGCGAGAGGCTGTGCGCCTTCCCGATGGATGAGGACTACGAGGCCGGGCTGGAATCCAAGGTCGCCGACATCAAGCAGTGCGCCGCAGCTGGCGAAGCCGACCACATCCTCGCGGCGCGCTTCCTGAAACGCTTCGTCGGAGGCGATGTGCCGTGGCTACACATCGACCTTTCATCCAGCCGCTGCGAAGAAGGGCTGGGCATCGTTGCAAGCGACGTGACGGGGTTTGGCGTGATTTGGGGACTAAAGATGTTGCAGTAGCGCAGATTGTGTTAAACCCAAATAATCCATTAGAAAAAATTGCGTCATACCGGCCCTTCGATAAACTCAGGACAGGCTGACCTACGGTCAGGCCGGTATCCAGATGATTAAAAATTACCCACGTAAGTGGAACAACATAGTGGTTTTGTTCGCTTCGCGGAGTATTTTTTATTGCTGGATTCCGGCTCCCTCACCTCAATCCTCTCCCAGAGGGAGAGGAGGCTATTGCTCTTTCCCCCTCTGGGGGAAGGGGCTGGCCGGAACGACGACCTAATGAATCATCCGGGTTAAACGTAGCAATAGGAAACAAAGAAAACGATGATCACCCGATGACCTCGAAGTTGGTGTAACCGCCTTCATGCGGCTCAATCTCGACACGCCCTACATGCGCATACTCCGGGCCATGGTGCGCCCAGCGCACGATGGCGTCCAGATCGGCTGGTTCCCCCTGCACCACGGCTTCCACCGTTCCGTCGCTGCGATTGCGCACCCAGCCCGCAATTCCCAGTTTTTGCGCTTCGCGGCGCATCGAATCGCGAAAATACACGCCTTGTACGCGACCATGAATCACGAGATGAAGGGCTTTTTTGGATGCAGGCTGGATGGTCACTTTTCAGAGGCTCCCTTTTTTCATGCGCTAGTTTGCGTGCGGATTGGTAGCTTGTCCAGATTGATCGTTTCATTCCGTTTCTAAATTAAAAGTGCGATGTCGTAGGGTGCGTTCCACGCACCATCATCGTTGGTGCGTGGAACGCACCCTACATAATCATTGTTGTTCCAAAATAGAATTGGAATCATTCCTCCAACCGTCCATATCGGAGATGTCGACAGCAGGATAAAGCCACTGCTTTTTACCATTGAATCGGCCAGTTATTGAATACCCGATAAGCTGGTACTATTCGCAATAATATAAAACCTTGGCCGAATAAATTGCCCTGCAAGTGCAACCGCATACCTCGAATTTGCGAGCGGCGCAAATAACGTAAAAACCATGCCCGATCCAGACGTTCAACATCGTTCGATATTCCTGCTGAAAATGCTCGGCGTAGCCGCGTTTTATGCGCTGCTCACACATATCAGCCATCTCCTTTTCGAGGACAGGATCGCTACCAGCATCGCCGAGCCGATGTGCGGATTCGCGCTGGCCGTTTTGCTGATTGGCGGGAGGCGATATGCCTGGGGAGTATTCCTCGGTTCGCTCCTGATCAATTCGATATCGGAAGGTCCATTATGGGGAGCAGCCCTCGTCGCCTCGGGCAATACGCTGGAGGCGCTTGCCGCTGCCTGGTTGTTCACGCACCTCAGCAGCTCGGATTTGCGCCTTCAATCCCTAGGGTCTTATTTTTGGCTTATTTTGGCAGGAAGTATCGGCGGCATCATCTGTGCCACGGCTGAAACCACGACATGGCTGGTCTCCGGAGTGCTGCCCTCCGGAGATTATGCTGCGACTCTGGTTCACAAATGGATGGGCGATGTGTTCGGGATCGCCCTGGTTACACCCCTGATGCTTGCATGGCGGGAAAGAGAGAAAACCTATGCCGAACTGATGGAATGGATAATCGAATCCATCCCTCTGCTGTTCCTGACATTCCTGGCGGGGCAAATCATTTTTCTCGGCTGGTTCCATTCCGCGGGAGGCATCTTTGAACTGGTAGCCAAAGGCTACTGGATGTTCCTGTTCGTTACCTGGGTTGCGGTGCGTCTGGGAATCCGTGGAACAATGATTGTCCTGAACATGGCGGCAATCCAGGCACTGTTGGGCGCATATCAGGGAGTCGGTTTCTTTGCCAACGACATCGCTGAAACCCAACTGACCAATTACTGGTTTTACATGATGACACTGTCCATGGTTGGAATGGCCTTATCGACCTACTTCACCGAGCGCAAGCTGAACGAAGAAATATTGCATCGATCCGAGACCAGGCTCCGCATGCTCTATGATTCGACCAGTGACGCGGTGATGCTACTGGATGAGAAGGGGTTCTTCGACTGCAACAAGGCGACGCTGGCGATGTTCGGCTGCGTATCCAAGGAAGAGTTTTGCTCGAAGCACCCCGCCGATCTGTCGCCACCTGAACAGCCTTGCAGCACAGATTCCAGGGCGCTGTCCAACCGGCAGATCGCTACGGCAATGGAAAAAGGCAGCCACCAATTCGAGTGGGTACATCAGCGTGCCGACACTGGCGAGATATTTTCTGCCGAGGTGCTGTTCAATAGCATGGTGCTGGATGGCAGGAAGGTTTTGCAGGCGACTGTCCGCGATATCACCGAGCGAAAGCAGGCAGAGGAAGAAATCAAGAACCTGGCGTTCTACGATCCCCTCACTCACCTGCCCAACCGGAGACTCCTGCTGGATCGGCTCAAGCAGGCATTGGCTTCCAGTGCGCGCAGCGGCCGCGAGGGAGCGCTGCTGTTTATCGATCTCGACAATTTCAAGACTCTCAACGACACCCTCGGTCACGACATCGGGGACTTGTTGCTGAAACAGGTTGCGCAGCGCCTCGAATCCTGCGTGCGCGAGGGCGATACCGTTGCCCGGCTGGGCGGTGATGAGTTCGTGGTGATGCTGGAAGACTTGAGCGAGCATGATCTCGAAGCGGCTGCGCAGGCTGAAACCGTCGGCGAAAAAATTCTGGCCACCCTCAACCAGCCTTACCAGCTTGCTACGCACGGACACCACAGCACCCCCAGCATCGGGGTAGCTATTTTCAGCGATCATGAGCAAAGCCAGGATGAACTGCTGAAGCAGGCAGACATCGCCATGTATCAGGCCAAGAAGGCCGGCCGCAATACCCTGCGCTTCTTTGACCCGCAGATGCAGGACTCCATCAACGCCCGCGTCTCCCTGGAATCCGACCTGCGCCGCGCCGTTTCCGGGCAGGATCAATTCCAGCTTTACTATCAGCCGCAAGTCGACTCATCGGGTCGCATGATCGGCGCAGAGGCTCTGGTGCGCTGGCAGCACCCCGAGCGCGGCATGGTGTCTCCCGCCGATTTCATTCCGCTTGCCGAAGAGTCCGGGCTGATCCTGCCTTTGGGGCACTGGGTACTGACAACCGCCTGCCAGCAACTGGCGGCTTGGGCGACACGGACGGAAACGGCCCATCTCACCATGGCAGTAAATGTCAGCGTCAAGCAATTCCGCCTGCCGACTTTCGTTGAAGAGGTGCTGGCGCTGGTCGATTACTTCAAGGTAGACCCCGCAAGACTCAAGCTGGAAATCACCGAAAGCCTGATGGTGGAGCGCGCAAACGACATCATCGCAAAAATGAATCTGCTGAAAGCCCGCGGCATCAGTTTCTCCATGGACGATTTCGGTACCGGCTATTCCTCGCTCTCCTATCTGAAACTTCTACCCCTATACCAGTTGAAGATCGACCAGTCGTTCGTGCGCGATATTGTCTCCGATGACAGCGATAAGGCGATTGTGCGCACCATTATCGCCATGGCGCAAAGCCTGAACCTGAATGTCATCGCCGAAGGGGTGGAAGCAGAAGCGCAGCGGCAACTTCTCTTGGACAAAGGCTGTATTAATTACCAGGGATATCTGTTTAGCAGGCCGGTGCCGATAGAACAGTTCGAGGCGCTATTGGTACAGGGTTGACCGCTTTCGATGAGGCAGTACGCAAACGACCGCCCGGCAGTTTAAGGTAACCTCTAAAAATCCATGGCGACCGCAACTACCCAGTAGCGTGCGAATTTCCCCAACGCCATGAACAGCGCGGCTTTCCACCAGTTGAGGCGCAACCATCCGGCGGCGACGCACAGCGCATCGCCGACCAGCGGAACCCAGGCCAACAATAGTGCAGGCGTGCCGTAACTGCGCACTTTATCGACGTGCTTGAGTTGCTGCGTTTGCGGCAATAGCCACCCCATACCGAAGCTCACCATGCCGCCCAGTGTATTGCCGATGGTGGCAATGACAAGCGCAGGCCATAGCATTTCAGGATAGCTCTTGAGTACGCCAAACAACACGGCTTCCGAACCGCCGGGCAGCAACGTGGCAGAAAAAAAGCTGCCTATGAAGAGCGATAAGAGGCTGGCGGTATCGCTCATTGCTTAATCAGGTTATTGTCCGCGCAAGACGGAAAAAACCTTTTTCGCCAGATTACCCGTCGCTTCCAGCGGATTCGCGCGAATCGCTTTTTCCTGTTCCGCCATCATCAAAAACAATCCATCCATAGCCTTGCGCGTGATGTAGTTATCGAGCTTGGCATCGGACTCCGACACTATGCCAAATTTCACGCCCTTACCGGCAAACTGGTCGTATTTCTCCGCAACCTTCACCTTCTGCATCGCTTTGTTGATGATGGGCTTGAACTTGTCTGCCAGCGCCGTTTCGGTGTTCTTGCGAAAGTATTGCGTGGCGGCGTCATCGCCGCCGGTGAGAATGCCTTTGGCATCTTCCACGGTCATTTTCTTGACTGCGCCGGTCAGCAGGGTCTTCGCTTCCGGCACGGCGGCTTCGGCGGCGCGATTCATCGAAGTGACCAGTTCATCCGCATATTTGCCCATGCCGAATTTTCGCATCATGCCATCCACTTTTTGCAAACTTTCCGGCAGCGGGATGCGCACCTTGTCATTGCCAAGATAACCGTTCTCTTTTGCCAAATTCATTACCGCAGTTTCTGCGCCTTGTGTGAGCGCCTGCTTCAGGCTGCCGACCTGATCCTTGTTGCTGAAGCCGGAAAGATCGAGGGCGGATGCGCCGGTGGCGACAAACAGGAGCGAGGCAGAAAAAATAGTGTGAATCAGTTTGAGCGCTTGCATGGCGAGACTCCTTGGGTAGTGATTCTGTAGGGTGCGTTCCACGCACCATCGACATTGGTGCGCACAGCGCACCCTACGGTATTTTCGTTTTCGGAATTACTTCTTGCGCGGCGGCAACAGGTCGGTGATCGTGCCTTCCGCCATCTCCGCCGCGAAACCGAGCGTCTCTGACAGGGTCGGGTGCGGGTGGATGGTCAGGCCGATGTCTTCCATGTCGGCACCCATTTCAAGCGCCAGCACCGCCTCGGCGATCAATTCGCCAGCGTTGACGCCGACGATGCCCGCGCCGAGGATGCGGCGCGTCTGCGGGTCGAGTAATACTTTGGTGGCACCTTCTTCGCGACCGATCGACAGCGCGCGACCCGATGCCGCCCACGGGAAATTGGCTTTTTCGTATTCGATGCCCTGCGCCTTGGCTTGCGTTTCGGTGAGTCCCATCCAAGCGATCTCCGGATCGGTATACGCCACCGATGGAATGGCCAGCGGTTCGAAAAATGTTTTGTGTCCGGCGATAACTTCCGCCGCAACCTTGCCTTCATGCACCGCCTTGTGTGCCAGCATCGGTTCGCCGACGATATCACCGATCGCAAAAATATGCGGCACATTGGTACGCATCTGTTTATCGGCCGGGATGAAGCCGCGCTCGTTGACTATCACCCCCGCTGCTTCCGCGCCGATGTTGCGTCCGTTGGGGCAGCGTCCGACTGCCAGCAGCACGCGGTCGTATAGCTGCGGCTCTGGCGCCTGTTCGCCTTCGAAGGTGACTTTCAAGCCGCCCTGTTGCGCCTCGATCTTGCTGACTTTGGTCTTGAGATAAATCGCTTCGTAGCGTTTTTCGATGCGCTTATGCAGCGGTCGCACCAGATCGCGATCCGCGCCGGGAATCAGGCCGTCGGCCAGCTCTACCACGCTGATTTTTGACCCGAGCGCATCGTACACCGTGGCCATTTCCAGCCCGATGATACCGCCACCAACGATCAGCATACGCTTCGGTATATCCTGGAGTTTCAATGCGCCGGAGGAGTCGATGAGGCGCGGGTCGTCATAGGGGAAACCGGGAATGCGCGCGACGCTGGAGCCTGCCGCGATAATCGCGTGATCGAATGTGACGGTCTTGCTGCCTTCGGCGGTTGCGACAACGAGGCTGTTGGGCGTGGCGAATTTCGCTTCACCTTGCACCACCTGCACCTTGCGCTGTTTGGCGAGCTGCTTCAGGCCACCGGTAAGCTTGGCAACGACGCTATCTTTCCAGGAGCGGATTTTGTCGATGTCGATTTGTGGCTCGCCGAATGTCACGCCGTGCTGCGCGGCTTCTTCCGCTTCGTTGATGACCTTGGCGACATGCAGCAACGCCTTGGAGGGGATGCAGCCGACATTCAAGCACACGCCGCCGAGGCTGGCATGGCGTTCCACCAGTATCACCTGCTTGCCCAGATCGGCGGCGCGGAACGCGGCAGTGTAGCCGCCGGGTCCTGCGCCGAGCACCAGCACTTCGGCGTGCATAACCTGTCCTGAGTTTATCGAAGGGTCGCCCGCTCCACCCCTGATTTCGATGATCTGGCTCATGGCTTCCCTCCTCAAATCGTTTGGGTAGGGTGCGTCCCACGCACCGGAAAATGGTGCGCCGGAAAATGGTGCGTAGGACGCACCCTACGTCCGTACCTGCCCGTTGCCCAGCACGATGAATTTTTGCGACGTCAGCCCTTCCAGACCGACCGGGCCGCGTGCGTGGATCTTGTCGGTGGAGATGCCGATCTCCGCGCCGAGGCCGTATTCGAAGCCGTCGGCGAAACGCGTCGAGGCGTTCACCATCACCGAGCTGGAATCCACCTCGCGCAGGAAACGCATCGCCCTGGTGTAATTCTCGGTGACGATGCTGTCGGTGTGCTGCGAGCCGTAAGTATTAATATGCTCGATGGCCTCGTCAAAATTCGCGACCACGCGCACCGCAAGGATTGGCGCGAGATATTCGGTGCGCCAGTCTTCCTCGGTGGCGCTTTTCATTTGCGGAATGATCGCGCGCGCCGCGGCGTCGCCGCGCAGTTCAACGTTCTTATCGAGATAAATCTTGCACAGCGGCGGTAGCACCTTCACCGCGACACTTTGCGCAACCAGCAGCGTCTCCATCGCGTTGCACACGCCGTAGCGGTGCGTCTTGGCGTTGTCGGCGATGCGGATCGCCTTGTCGAGATCGGCCTCATCGTCGATGTACACATGACAGATGCCGTCCAAATGTTTGATTACCGGGATACGCGCCTCCTCCGAGATGCGCGCAATCAGGCTCTTGCCGCCGCGCGGCACGATTACGTCGACATAATCCTTCATGGTGACCAGTTCGCCGACCGCCGCGCGGTCGGTGGTGCTCACAACTTGCACGGCAGTCTCCGGCAATCCGGCGGCACACAGCCCGGCATGCACGCAGGCCGCTATCGCCTGGTTGGAATGGATCGCTTCCGAACCGCCGCGCAGGATTGCCGCATTGCCGGATTTCAGGCACAACCCGGCGGCGTCCGCCGTGACGTTGGGGCGCGATTCGTAGATGATGCCGATCACGCCAAGCGGCACGCGCATTTTGCCGACCTGAATGCCGGAAGGGCGGTAGCTCATGCCGCCGATCTCGCCGATCGGATCGGCCAGTTGCGCGATCTGCCGCAGCCCTTCGGCCATGCTCTTGATGGTCTTTTCGGTCAGCGTCAGACGATCCACCGAGGCGGCGTCCAGCCCGTTGGCTTTTGCTGCGGCCACGTCCTTGGCGTTCTCGGCGATGAGTTGCGCGGTTTGGTCATGCAGCGCGGTGGCGATAGCTTCCAATGCGCGGTTCTTCGCGGCGGTATCGGCCTGCGCCATGATGCGCGAAGCCGCACGAGCCTGCTGGCCGACAGACTTCATGTATTGCTTGATATCTTCCATAATCGTTCCTTGAAGCGAATGGGGCGCATTTTAGCACTTGGGGTAAAATGCGCGCCTTTCTTGAATACAGGCGCAGCAATGTCCGACATACTCAACAAAATCCTCGCGGTCAAGGCGAAAGAAGTGGCTGCTGCCCTTGCCGACAAACCACTCGCAGCCATGCGCACCGAGGCGGAACAGGCCGCGCCGTCGCGCGATTTCACAGGCAGCATCCGCGCCAAAATTGCCGCCGACCAAGCCGCCGTGATCGCCGAGATCAAGAAGGCCAGCCCGAGCAAGGGCGTGCTGCGCACCGATTTCCGTCCCGCCGAAATCGCCGCCAGTTACGCCAAACATGGCGCGGCGTGTTTGTCGGTGCTGACTGACGCGCAATTCTTCCAGGGCAACGCAGAGTACCTGAAGCAGGCGCGCGCCGCCTGTGCGCTACCGGTGCTGCGCAAGGATTTCATCGTGGACGAATACCAGATTTACGAGGCACGCGCGATGTGCGCGGATGCGATCCTGCTGATCGCCGCCGCGCTGGATATAAAGCAAATGCGGGCATTCGAGACGCTGGCGCACAGCCTCGGCATGGCGGTGCTGGTGGAAGTACACAACAGCAAAGAATTGGATGCCGCGCTGCAACTGACCACGCCGCTGATCGGCGTAAACAACCGCAACCTGCGCACCTTCGAAGTGAGCCTGCAAACCACGCTGGACTTGTTGCCGCGCATTCCATCAGATCGCACCGTGGTCACCGAAAGCGGCATCCTCAAGGCGGAAGATGTCAGGCTGATGCGCGGCAACCGGGTAAATGCATTCCTAGTCGGCGAGGCTTTCATGCGCGCGGATGATCCGGGCGCGGAGCTAGCGAAAGTGTTCGGATAAACGCAACGATCATTTCTTGAATGACAAATTTGCCGAATGCCACCATCCATGGATACGGAAAAAATCGGCAACCCCCCAAGCTGCAACAACTGCGCCCATTACTATATTACCCACGATGCCCATTTCAGATATGGCTGCCGTGCGCTTGACTTCAAGAGTCAAAAACAACCGATCCTTGATGTCATCGAGGCATCCGGACAGCAGTGTCACTTCTTTCGGAAAAAAGAGCGGAGCAAAAGGTAGCGGGCGTAGGATGCATTCCATGCACCATGGTGCGCGTAGCGCACCCTACCACGGCAACGCCCTTATTCCTGAATCACTTCGAAGTCATGGGTAATCACGGCGGTCGCGCCGAGCATGATGGAGGCAGAGCAGTATTTTTCTGCCGACAGCTTGATAGCTTTTTCGACCGCCTCGGGCTTGATGTTCTTGCCTTTTACGACGAAATGCATGTGGATTCTGGTGAACACCTTGGGGTCGGTTTCGGCGCGCTCCGCCTCCAGTTCCACATAGCAATCGGATATGGCTTGGCGGCTTTTTTTCAGGATGGAAACCACGTCGAAGCTGGTGCAACCGCCCGTGCCGAGCAGCAGCATTTCCATCGGGCGCGGGCCGAGATTGCGTCCGCCCGCCGTCGGCGGGCCATCCATCAAGACAGCGTGACTGCTTTCGGTTTCACCGAGAAAAGAGGCCTGTTCCACCCATTTGACGCGAACTTTCATGTTGATTCCTTTCGACTAAATACCAGAGATTGCTAACTTTACCCGATACCAGAGCGATCCGATAATCTCGTGGACGAAAATCCTGCTGTCGCCAAGCGATTCTGCATTCGGCAAAAACGCCAGCAGATCGAGCCGATAGCGCGTGGTAAAAGCCGTCGGCGCTTCGACTACCTCGAATCCGGCGCGGCGGAAGACCTCGGCAGCACGCGGCATGTGCCATGCATGGGTCACAAGGTAGATTCTTTTGACGCCGGTTTTTTGCAAATTCTGAAAAGAATTACGCGCATTTTCAAAAGTGTTATCTGAAGCATCCTCGATCCAGCGCACCGGAACCTTGAAATCCTGTTCCAGCGAAACGCGCATTTGCTGCGCTTCCGAAATGCTGTTACCGAGCGGCTTGCCACCGGTCACCAGAACCGGTTTGCCAGTTTCGCGCTGGAGTTTTGCGCCATAGCGCAGACGAACGAGAGTAGCGCCGCTGATGGTGTCCTGCCCGGCATATTCCGGCGCGAAAAAATACGTCCCGCCGCCAAGTATCACAATCGCATCGGCGGCTATAAGCTGCCCGTTGTTACGCTTGCTATCCAGCGCGGCGGTGCGCGCCTCCAGCAAGTGCATCGCACTCTCGGCAAAATAGGGTGTGGAGGCGATCCAGAGCAAACAGAAAGCGACAAGCAACAGCGGCTTGGCAAATTTTCGGCGGCGATAGAGCAAAAAAATGCCCAGCGCGAGCAAAATCAAGAGACTGAGTGGCGGCAACAAAAAAGCAGCAATGGAATTGGTGATAAGCCAAGACATAAATTCAGTGCAAGTAAATATTGATGAAGTGTGAAACGCGCTTATTTTACAGGCTTTTACCCGTTTTTCTGAAATCCCCACAGGTTTGTGGCGGAACGGGGCCCGCGCCAGTGCAAAATGGCAGCGGTCAAATAGCGTTTGACAGGGCTAGCCGGGCTGCAATAGAATGCGCGCCCTTCGAGGTTTACTTGATTAAAAGAATATTCAGGAATAGCAGCTATGAAAACATTTTCCGCCAAAGCCGAGGAAATCCAGCACGACTGGCTTCTGGTTGACGCAGCCGATCAGGTGTTGGGCCGTTTGGCCGCGCAGATTGCCGCGCGTCTGCGCGGCAAGCATAAAGCAATTTATACCCCACACGTGGATACAGGCGATTTCGTCGTCGTGGTTAACGCAGGCAAGTTGCGCGTGACCGGCAATAAGACGGAAGCCAAGCTGTACCATCGCCATACGACTTATCCGGGCGGTCTGTACACCACCAATTTTTCCAAGATGCAGGCACGCCATCCGGGCCGTGCGCTTGAAAAAGCGGTCAAGGGCATGTTGCCAAAAGGCCCGCTGGGCTACGCGATGCTGCGCAAGATGAAGGTCTATGCCGGCGCCGCACATCCGCATGAAGCGCAGCAACCGAAACCAGTTAATTTATTGAAAGCTTAACAATGAGCGTGAATTACAACTACGGAACCGGTCGCCGCAAAAGTGCTGTGGCGCGGGTGTTTATCAAACCGGGCAAGGGCAGTTTTGTGGTAAACGACAAGCCTGTGGATGAATTTTTCTCCCGCGAAACCGGTCGCATGGTCGTGCGCCAACCATTGACGTTGACTGAAACACTGACCAAGTTCGATATCATGGTGAATGTTTCCGGTGGCGGCGAATCAGGGCAGGCAGGCGCGGTACGTCATGGCATTACCCGTGCATTGATCGACTACGACGCCTCGTTCAAGCCCGTATTGAAGCACGCCGGTCTGGTGACCCGCGATGCGCGCGAAGTGGAACGTAAAAAAGTCGGCCTGCGCAAGGCGCGCCGCCGCAAGCAATTCTCCAAGCGCTAAGCCTGTCGAAGGGCCGGTTGGATGCCCCGCAAAAGCCGCCTTCCGGGCGGCTTTTGCATTGGAGTTGTTGTATGATGAAGACCATCTTAGTCCAATTCTATTTTGGAACAACATTTAATCATGTAGGGTGCGTCCCACGCACCAATGATGGCGGTGCGTGAGACGCACCCTACGACATCACACTTTATAATTTGAATCGAAATTATAGGAAACTGTAATGATAAAGGTTGGCATAGTTGGCGGGACAGGCTACACCGGCGTGGAATTGCTGCGCTTGCTGGCGGCGCATCCGCAGGCCGCATTGCAGGTGATCACTTCGCGCGCCGATGCGGGCACGCCGGTCTGTCAAATGTTTCCAAGCCTGCGCGGTTATGTGGATTTGCCGTTTACCCATCCCGATGAAGCGCATCTGGAACAATGCGATCTGGTGTTCTTCGCCACCCCGAACGGTATCGCCATGCAGCAGACGCAAACTTTACTGGATGCAGGCGTAAAAGTGATCGACCTGTCCGCCGATTTTCGCTTGCAGGACATCGTCGCATGGGAAAAATGGTATGGCATGACCCACGCCTGCCCAAGCCTTGTCGGCGAGGCGGTATATGGCCTGCCGGAAGTGAACCGCGCACAAATCAAATCGGCGCGGCTAATCGCCAATCCGGGCTGTTACCCGACTGCGGTGCAACTGGGATTCATCCCATTGCTGGAAGCGGGCGTGATTGACACAGGCAGCCTGATTGCCGATGCCAAATCGGGGGTTTCCGGCGCGGGGCGCAAGGCGGAAATCGCCACCCTGTTCTCCGAAGCAGCCGATAATTTCAAGGCTTATGGAGTGGCCGGTCACCGGCATTTGCCGGAAATCAGGCAGGGTCTGGCACGCGTGACCGGCAAAGCGGTCGGTCTGACCTTCGTGCCGCACCTTACCCCGATGATCCGCGGCATCCATGCCACGCTGTATGGCAAGCTGACGCGCGAGACGGATTTGCAGGCATTGTTCGAGCAGCGTTATGCCAACGAACCCTTCGTGGATGTGATGCCCGCCGGTAGCCATCCGGAAACCCGCTCGGTACGGGGCGCGAACTGTTGCCGCATCGCAGTGCATCAACCGCAGGGCGGCGATACCGTGGTGGTGCTGTCGGCGATCGACAATCTGGTCAAGGGCGCGGCGGGACAGGCCGTGCAAAACATGAACATCATGTTCGGGCTACCTGAAACCACGGCTCTCAACAACGTGCCGTTGCTACCCTGATATGTGGAAACGCGTTAAACGCAGCTTTGGTATTTCTGCACCGAAACTATCGGTGCGGCTGCATATCCCTTGGTATTTGCGCTGGAGCCTGATGGTGCCGTTTGTGGCGGCAGCCTTGGCGCTGGCGTGGTGGGCTTATGGCAGCGGGCTGGAATTGGCAGGATTCCATCGCGGACAAACCCAGGAGGAATTGGAAAAACTACGCGCACTGACCTCCAGACTGGCCATCGAAAATAAACAGTTGAGTGATCACGTTGCGCAATATGAACGGCAAATTCAAATCGAGCAGTCCAGCAACAAAGAAATTTCCGGGCAAATAAAAAACCTGTCGGATGAAAATGCCCGCCTCCAGGAAGATTTGGCGTTTTTCCAGAATCTTACCGCAATGCACGGCAAAGAAGGCGAATTGGGTGTGCATCGCCTGAGGCTGGAGCGCGATAAAATGCCTGGAGAATATCGCCTGCGCATGTTACTGGTGCAGAGCGGGCAACGTGTCAAGGAATTCAGCGGTAACTATCAATTGGTTGCTACGGTGATAAAAAATGGGGTGAAAACCACTCAATTATTTCCACCAAATGAAGCCGAGAATACCCAATTCCAACTCAATTTCAAGTATTATCAGCGTGTTGAACAAAGCATTCAATTGCCGCAGGACACCCAACTGGAAAGCATACAGGTTCGGGTATTTGAGCAAGGTGTACAGGAACCAAAAGTTCGGCAAAGCGCCAGCCTGTCATAAAACAGGAAAAAATTTGGCGCAAAAAATAAATTTGGTATAAGGAGGACTCATGTTTGGCAAAAAACACAGCAAGCCACAAAACCGCATCGACTCGCTGATCGGTGCCGGCACGACCATCGACGGCAACATAAATTTCAGCGGTGGAATGCGCATTGACGGGAATATCAATGGCAATGTCATTGCGACACACGGCAAGCCAAGCACACTGGTGCTAAGCGAGCATGGCCGCGTGACCGGCGAAGTAACTGTCACTCATCTGGTCATCAATGGCACGATCAACGGACCGGTATCCGCCAGCGAATATCTGGAACTACAAGGGAAAGCCAAGGTCAATGGCGACGTACACTACAAAACGCTGGAGATCCAGCTGGGCGCAATCATCGAAGGGCGCCTGATACACAGCGCCGTCGCGGCACAGGACAAAGTGGTGGCGTTCAAATTGAATAGCGGTGAATAAAGATTCCCAATAATTTATCAGGAGATGAAAATGAACGCAGTGACTGAAACACCAGCAGCCGAAACCCAAGATCCGCTGATCTTCACCGACAACGCGGCCAACAAGGTAAAACAATTAATCGAGGAAGAAGGCAATACCGACCTCAAACTGCGCGTATTTGTAAGCGGCGGCGGTTGTTCCGGCTTCCAGTATGGCTTCACCTTCGACGAAGAAGCCAACGAAGACGATACCGTCTTGAGCAAAAATGGCGTGCAACTGCTGATCGACCCAATGAGTTTTCAATATCTGGCCGGTGCGGAAATCGACTATCAGGAAGGGCTGGAAGGTTCCCAGTTCGTCATCAAAAACCCGAGCGCCGCGTCGACCTGCGGCTGTGGCTCATCGTTCTCTGTTTGATTTATTTTCCTAAACCGGGCGAGCCAGAACCAAAAACGGAAAGCGTTTTTCCGTAGTTGGGTTAGTGGCTTTTTCGCGTAACCCAACACCATTTAAAAGGTTGTTGGGTTATGCAGTAAAGCTGTTAATCCAACCTGCACTAGATCGGGCACACGTTGGGAGTATCATTCTTCCCTCCATCCTGTTTTCCCTTTTCACTTGGTTTACGCTCCGCGCCTCCAGGCCCTTGCCCCCTGACCTTATCTACAAAGATCTTGGCCGGAACATCCACTCTTATGGCACGCTCCGGCGGAACGATAACAGGGGGAGTATTAATGGTTCCCACGAAGCCGAATTGCCCGGCATTGAGCAGTTGGCTTCCGGCGGAGTTTTTCACGATGATGGTTCCCTCCAGCACATCAAGGTGGGTTCCGTCATTGAGCGGGCTACCGTCGGCAGGGGGCGGCTGATCGCCGCAATCCCCTTGGCAGAACAGCACGCCGTATTTGGTGCCGCGGATACCCACCGTCGCCGTGCGTGTCTTTACGCTGTAGCTGTCCGGGTCACCCCGCTTGCCGATCGCCCCGCTGATAGCGCGCAACCCCCCCTTGACCAGGTTAAATCCAGCAGCGTCCTTTTTCGGATCCTGCTCGTCGTAATGGTAGCCCTCGATCTTGAACGTGCTGAGCGGCTTCAGGCTGATTTGCCCGCCATCGGAAAATTTGACGCGGGCAAAACTGTCCTTGCCGGTAAATAGCGTGTCGCCTGCAAGCACCTTACCCCACGCCTTCAACGACCGAAGTGAGCCATCCGCCCCCTTGGCCGACAACTCGCCTTCCACGTTCATCACCATACCAATATCGGTAACGGCGGCAGCAGCGGCAAAAGCACCAGACATTATGCCGAAGCATAGCCACATGAAACATGCCAATTGTCCGAACTTCTGGATTACCTGTCTCATTTGTCTATCCCTCCAATACCAAAGTACCGCAAACTGCGCAATTACGAAAAATCAGGCAATTGATAGTTTCCTCCTGCCCCTGATTCATGCACGAATCCGATTCAAGTATCCAGCCTTGGTAAAAAATGGGGACGTCGCCGCCCCCATTTCATCGGCAAAACCCGAATCGCTAGTCCATATTCGTGTTCAGGTTGCCGTTCTGCAACATCTTAAACAGTGTCGCGGTCTGATCGACATCATGAGCATCCGTACAACTACCGCCCTTTTCTACCGTGAGGTTGACATCTTTGAGCACGATGGTCTGGTCTTCCTTGCTGGAGCTGTATTCACCATCCTCAAATTCGCCTTTTGAACTGATATGGAGAACGGTGTCATTTCCAACCTTCTCGACATTGATGTAGTTGAGCAGGTTGCCAGTGGCATCTTCATCGCCTTCATAACCGTCCTCATCACCCACTCCACCGTCAAGCAAGTTGCGCAAATCTATACTGTCCTTGCTTGCATTAAAGTCGGTGATCGTATCAACTGCGACATGACCAGCCGTGCCGCGATCAGCCAATGTCCATGCGAACACGTCATTACCATCGCCTCCTGTCAATGTGTCGTTACCAGCACCGCCGAATAATTCGTCATTGTCCGAACCGCCCTCCAATATGTCTGCACCCGAACTACCTTTCAGTTCGTCACCGCCCGCCTCGCCATATAGCCTATCGTCACCCGAGCCACCTTCCAGTTCGTCGTCGCCAGAGTCGCCGTACAGCGTGTCGTCGCCCCCTTTGCCTTTCAGTTCGTCTTTGCCAGACCCACCGTACAGCGTGTCGTCACCCGAGCCGCCCTCTGTTGCACCCGTAATCTCGAAACCGATGTCATCTTTTTCCAGTTTGATCGAGCCATAGCTTGCATCCTGAAGCTCAAGCTTCACGCTCTCAAATCGCTCACTACTCAAGTCCGTATTCGCCGTGAAGCCGACATCGAACACATGGCCATTCAAATTGAGCGGATTGTTGCCCGTGTTGGTTATCTCAACAAGAATGTAATCACTGCCAGTCTCTTTAATTTGAGCACTAACCCCATTTGCTGGTGTCACTGACAGTCCGTAATCACTACCAAGAACGGCATCGCCTGAAACAGCCACCAACTTGATAGTTACCGATTCATTTGGTGCAAGCTTGGCATTGCCACCACCCGTAAAGTTAATGTTGATAGTCTTCGACTCACCTTCATGCAAGTCATGAACACTGTACTTATCGCCCTCCGCTTTAGTGTTGTCAATCTGCCATTCGCCAGTACTCACCGTGGTGTCGCTGGTACCGGCGATGGTCACAGTGATGGTTTTCTCGGTGCCGTCGGCCGTGGCAACGGTGATGCTGTCGGTGTAGTTGGTGCCGACGGCGAACTCGTTGTGCGCGGTGTTGGTGGCGTAGTTCCACTTCCCGTCGGCGTCGATGCTGAATTTGCCGTAACCGTTGTTGCCGTCCACATTCGCCTGTGCAACAAAGGTCGCTGCGCTATCGACATCGGTGGCATTCAAGTCTCCGCTAGCGGTGAGTACCTCATTGGTTTCGGTCAGGGTGGCCGTGCTGATGCCACTGATCACCGCCGCATCGTTGACTGCCGCCAAGGTGAAGCTGTTGTCGGCTGCAACCGTGCTGCCATTGCCGTCGGTGACGCTGTAGCTCAGCGTGACCGGGCCGTTGTAGTTGGCGTTCGGCGTGACGGTGAAGGTGTCGTCCTTGTTGTCGGTGACCGTGCCGTTATCGGCGCTCAGGCCGGATACCGACAGGGTGTCGCCGTCCGCGTCGCTGAAGCCTTTCAGCAAGTCTGCGGCGCTGACGGTGTAAGCGGTGTCTTCCGTGCCCGCGGCCAGTGTGGCCGTGGCCGCGCCGGTGACCACATCGTTGGCCGCCGCCAGCGTGAAGTTCTGGCTGGCTGCAACCGTGCTGCCATTGCCGTCGGTGACGCTGTAGCTCAGCGTGACCGGGCCGTTGTAGTTGGCGTTCGGCGTGACGGTGAAGGTGCCGTCCTTGTTGTCGGTGACCGTGCCGTTATCGGCGCTCAGGCCGGATACCGACAGGGTGTCGCCGTCCGCGTCGCTGAAGCCTTTCAGCAAGTCTGCGGCGCTGACGGTGTAAGCGGTGTCTTCCGT
>Ga0209343_10002072_pt1 | contig 26249 bp, 23 predicted proteins | sample RifCSPlowO2_02_FD_184026 | JGI IMG/M metagenome (GOLD analysis project Ga0209343, IMG submission 184026) | Groundwater microbial communities from Rifle, Colorado - Rifle CSP2_plank lowO2_0.2 (SPAdes) (version 2) | ecosystem: Environmental > Aquatic > Deep subsurface > Groundwater | place... | reverse complement strand
CCGCCCGGCGGCGCCACCGACACCATCGCCCGCAAGCTGATGGAGCCGCTGGGCAAGCGCCTGGGGCAGAACGTGATCGTGGAAAACCGCCCGGGCGCGGGCACCGCCATCGGCGCCACGCTGGTGGCCAAGGCGCCGGCCGATGGCTACACGCTGCTGATCTCGTCGAACACCACCTTCACGGTGAACGCGGCCATCAAGCGCCAGTTGCCCTACGACCCGCAGAAGGGCTTCGAGTCCATCGGCACCATCGGCAGCTCGCCGCTGGTGCTGCTGGCCAACCCCAAGGTGGCGGCCAGCAACCTGTCCGAGCTGCTGGCCCTGGCCAAACGCGAGCCCAGCGGGATGAACTTCGGCTCTTTCGGCAACGGCACCACCGCCCACCTGGCTGGCGAGATGCTCAAGGTGATGGCCGGGGCCAACCTGGTGCACATCGCCTACAAGGGCAGCGCCCCGGCCATGACGGACCTGATCGGCGGCCAGATCCCGCTGAGCTTCGACACCAACGTGGCCGCCATGCCGCAGATGGCCGCGGGCAAGGTGAAAGCGCTGGCGGTCACGTCCAAGAAGCGCTCGCCGCAGATGCCCACCGTGCCCACCATCGCCGAGGCCGGTTTCCCCGACTACGAGATGGTGCCGTGGATCGCCATCGTGGCGCCGCGTGGCCTGCCCGAGCCGGTGCGCGCGGCCCTGGGCAAGGCGCTGGCCGACACGGTGAAAGACCCGGCCACCCGCGCCGAGCTGGAGAAGATCGGCGTGGAAGTGGCCTACGAGCCGGGCAGCGCCTACGACGCGCGCGTGGCGCGCGAACTGCCGTTGCTGCGCGCCTACGTGCACAAGGCCAATATTCCGCTGGAGTGAACGCATGTCCCTGGTCCAACTGAGCGCGGTCGAGCTGCGCCGGCGCATCGGCAACAAAGAGATTTCGCCGGTCGAGCTGCTCGAAGCCTGCATCGCGCGCATCGAAGCGGTGAACCCGGCGGTGAACGCGATCTGCGCCACCGATTACGAGCGCGCCCGCGCCGCCGCCCGCGAAGCCGAGGCGCAGGTGTTGCGCGGCGAACCGCTGGGCCCGCTGCACGGCTTGCCCCTGGGTGTGAAGGACCTGCAGGACACCGCCGGCCTGCTCACCACCAGCGGCAACGTGGGGCGGCGCGGCAACGTGCCGCAGCACGACAACGCGCTCGTGGCGCGGCTGCGCGCGGCGGGTGCCATCGTCACCGCCAAGACCAACGTGCCCGACATGGGCGCCGGCGCCAACACGCGCAACCCGGTCTGGGGCGCCACCGGCAACCCCTTCAACCCGCTGCTCAACGCCGGCGGTTCGTCGGGCGGATCGGCCGCCGCCCTGGCCACCGACATGCTGCCCCTGTGCACCGGCTCCGACACCGGCGGCTCGCTGCGCATCCCGGCCGCGCTGTGCGGCGTGGTCGGCCTGCGGCCCTCGCCCGGCGTGGTGGCCAACGACGCGCGCCCGCTGGGCTGGTCGGTCATCTCGGTGCTCGGCCCCATGGGGCGCACGGTGGCCGACACCGCGCTCATGCTCTCGGCCAGCGTCGGCCGCCACAACATGGACCCGCTGAGCGTGTCCGGCGTCTGCCAGGGCTGGCCGCTGCAGGCCGCGGACCTGGCCGGCCTGCGCATCGGTACGGTGGAAGACTTCGGCGCCTGCGCGGTGGAGCCCGGCATCCGTCGCGCGTTCCGCCAGCGGGTGGCTGCGCTGGCGCGCCACGTCCGCTCCTGCGAACCCGTGGAATTGAACCTGCCCGACGGCCACCGCTGTTTTGACGTCATGCGCGCCGAAAGCTTCGTGGCGGCCTTCGCCGACACCTACCGCAACGACCCGGCATCGCTTGGCCCCAACGTGCGCGCCAACGTGGAGATGGCCCACGCCATCACGCTGGGCGACCGCGCCTGGGCGCACCTGGAGCAGACGCGCATTGCGCGGCACTTTGAACGCGCGTTCGAACACGTGGACCTGATCGTGGCGCCGGTCACGCCCGTCTCGCCCTTCCCCTGGAGCGAGCTGTACGCCGAGCGCATCGACGGCCAGGAAATGCGCAACTACTACGAGTGGCTGGGCCTGACCTACCTGGTGACCCTGGCCACCAACCCCGCGCTCTCGCTGCCCTGCGGCGTGGATGAAAACGGCATGCCCTTCGGCCTGCAGCTCATCGCCCCGCTGCGCGCCGACGACCGCCTGCTCGCCATGGCCGCTGCCATCGAAGCCGCCTTCGCCACGCAGCCCGAGCTGTGCCGCCCCAGGCCGGCCGAAACGGTGCTGGCCCAACCCACACCGGCGCTGAAAAGCCTGGTCACGCACCCGCCGCTGTTCGGCGGCGCGGCGCCCGCTGCCGCGAGCGAGACCGCGGTGTAACGGCGCACGCAGAAACCGTTCGGGCTGAGCCTGTATTTCCGATCGTCCTGAGCCTGTCGAAGGAAGCCCTGCGCAGTGCAAGCACTTCGACAGGCTCAGTGCGAACGGTTCTTATGCTTTCAAGAGCGGATCCATATCAGCCGCTCAGACCAGCCCGGTGACCGGAATCGACGCGCCGTGCACGGCACGCGCTGCGTCGGAGGCCAGGAACACCATCACGTCGGCCAGCGCCTGCGGCGTCACCCACTGCGTGGGGTCGGCCGCGGGCATGGCGGCGCGGTTTTCCGGGGTGTCGATGATGGAAGGCAGCACGCAGTTGACGTTGATGCCCTGGCCCTTGAGCTCGGCCGACATGGACTCGGTCATGCGCATCAGCGCGCTCTTGGACGCCGCGTAGGCCCCCATCTGCGCGCCGCCGCGCTGTGCGCCCATGGCGCCCACGGTGACGATGCGCCCGCCGCCCGCGGCCACCATGCGCGGCACCACGGCCGCGCTGATGGGCAGCAGCGCGCGCAGGTTGATGTCGAGCAGGAAGTCCAGCGTCTGGGCGCTGGTGGTGTGCACCGCTTCACCCATGCGGAAGCCGCCGGCGAGGTGGCACAACACGTCCACGCCGCCGAACTGCCCGGCCACCTGCTGCACCGCCGCCTCCACCTGGAGCTTGTCCAGCAGGTTGAGCGGCACGCACAGCTGGTCGGCGCTTTCGGGCCCGTAGGCGCGGCGCAGGGCCTCGGCGTTCAGGTCGAACAGGGCCAGCCGGTAGCCCCGCGCCCCGAAGGCGCGGGCCACGGCCTGCCCGAGGTTGCCGGCCGCGCCGGTGACGATCACGCTCTGGGGGGCTTTGTTCATATTCATACAGCGGTTCCTTGTTTTCTGGCGCGGTGGTAGCTGCCGTCGCCGCGGCTGAACACCTGGTCGGTGGGCAGCACGTCGCCGGGTTGCAGCTCAGGGGCTCGCGTGGCGCGCTCGTACAGCGGCGCGAAGTCGATGCGGGTGAATTCGAGCAGTTCGTCCAGATCGCGGATCACGAAATAGGTTTCCTGGAAGTCGTCGATGCGGTAGTGGGTGCGCATCACGCGCTCCAGGTCGAAGCGGATGCGGTTGGGCGAGGGGCTGTCCAGGCAGAACTGCGACTCGGTGTAGGACGAGGCGATGCCCGAGCCATACAGGCGCAGGCCGTCGCCTTGCTGCAGCAGGCCGAATTCCACCGTGTACCAATACACCCGCGCGAGCTGGCTGAGGTTGCCCAGCTTCTGCGCCCGCAGGCCGCCCTGGCCGTAGGCCTGGATGAAGTCGGCGATGGCCGGGTTCATGAGCATGGGCACGTGGCCGAACACGTCGTGGAACACGTCGGGCTCTTCGAGGTAGTCCAGCTCGTGCGGCTTGCGGATGAAGTTGCCCGCCGGGAAACGGCGGTTGGCCAGGTGGTCAAAGAACACGTCGTCGGGCACCAGGCCGGGCACGGCCACCACCTGCCAGCCGGTGCGCGGCATCAGCACCTCGCTCAGGTGGCGAAAGTCGGGGATCTCGTCGGCGCCGATGGGCAGGTCGCGCATGCCCTGCACGAACTCGTCGCAGGCGCGCCCGGGCAGCAGCTGGGTCTGGCGCTCGTACAGGGTCTTCCAGGTGGCGTGGTCGGCGGGGGTGTAGTGCTCCCAGCCTTGCGAGATGGTCCAGTCGGCATTCTCGGGGCGGCCGGCGTCACCGGCGGCCAGACCGTGTTTGGGTGCAGCGGTGTCGGTCAGCATCTCAGCCTCCGTTGCGCGTGAACGCGGCGTAGGCGCCGTCGGCGGCCTTGGCCCAGGTGATGTCGCGCTCCGACAGCCCGTTGGCGTCGTGCGTGGTGAGGGTGATGTCCACGCGGTTGTAGACGTTGAACCACTCGGGGTGGTGGTCCAGCCGCTCCGACACCAGGGCCATCTGCGCCATGAAGCCGAAGGCCTCGGCGAAGTTGGAAAAGCGCAAGCTGCGCGAGATCGCGCCGCGCTCGGCGTTCAATGCCCAGCCGGGCAGATGGGCCATCTGCTCGCGGGCGGTTTGTGCATCCAGGGGGGTCATGGGCGGTCTCCTTTGTTGTGTTGGGCAAGGCTCGATCGTGGCCCTGCAAACAGCTGTGCAGTTTGCGCCGCATCGAAGACAATTTGCTCTCATATCGGGCCACGGATGGCCTCCCATTGAAGAAACCCTTGCATGAACAACGACTTGACCGAAGATTCCTTGCATCCCTCAGCGCTCGACCGGCTGGACCGCCGCATCCTGTCGGCCCTGCAGCAGACCGGGCGCATGAGCAACCAGGAGCTGGCACAGGCGGTGCACCTCTCGCCCGCGCAGAGCAACCGGCGCCACAAGCGGCTGGAGAGCGCGGGCTACATCCAGCGCTACGAGGCGCGGCTGGACGCGCACCGGCTCGGCCTGGGCGTGACCGCCTTCGTGCACGTGTCGATGGAGCGCGGGCAGCACAAGGAGGTGCTGAAATTCCAGCGCACCGTGGGCAAGATGCCCGAGGTGCTGGAGTGTTACGCCGTGACGGGCGATTTCGACTACGTCTGCAAGATCGTGGCGCGCGACCTCAAGGGCCTGTCCGACTTCCTGCTCGGCACGCTGGCGCAGCTGCCGGGCGTGAGCAGCGTGCGCTCCAGCATCTGCCTGAACGAGCTGAAGTGCACGAGCGCGCTGCCGCTGGATTGATGGCCTGAAACGCCGAGCTTGGCCATGGCGGGCGCGACCATCACGGTTGGACAGCCGCACCGTTCACTTCACGCCATTGCCCGTGGCGGTGCAAGCGCAGCGCGGTGGCGAATGCCCGCATGGCCTCGGCCCTGAGCTGGCGCTGGGCGCGAGGGCAATCACGCGCGGCTGCCGGGGCGGCTGCCGCGCCGGCGCCGCCCCACCGCGTGCCGGGCGCCGGGGAACGAACCGTCCCGCCCGGCTCCGCCGCGCCAGGCAGGCGGCGCGCGCCAGCGGGCACGCGCGCGGGCCTGGCCCAGCGCCAGAGGCGGCGGAGCAGCATGCCGGCATTGGCCAGCGCCAGCAGCGGCCCGCCGATCCACAGCAGCTCAAGCTGAAAGCGCTGCGCACCGAACAGGCCCACGCCGCGCATCGGAATCGGTCGCCAGCCCAGGCAGTGGCGCGCGCCGTCCAGCGGCCACCACCAGGCGTTGCAGATGCCGCGGTCGATCAGGCCGTCGAGCAGCGGATGCGACAGCGTGCACAGCGCGAGGAAGGCCGCCGCGCCGAGCTGCCGGCCTCGCCCGGGCCCAGCCCACAGGGCACCAAAGGCCCCCAGGGCCAGGGCGAAGCCGAGGGAGTGCATGAACCCCCGGTGCCCGTAGGGGCCGCTGTACCGGTCGAGCCCGAGCGTGACGAGGGCAAAGTCGGCGTCGGGCAGCACGGCGCAGAAAGCACCCGCCAGCGTGAGCCGCCAGCCGACGGTGCGCGGGCCGATCGCCACCGCCAGCGCGATGGCCGGGGCGAAGTGGAGGTAGGTGGCCATGGCCGCTCTGCCCCGCTCAGACCGCGGGGTCCGGTGCGGGCACCCGCGGTGAACGCGGTGGCTCGGTCGGCTTGGGCTCGCTGCCCATCACGTTGTACCAGTCGAGCTTGCGGGTGGCGACCATGATGGCGGCGAGCACGCCGAAGAGCAGCAGCGAGCCCATCATGAGCGCGTTGTCTTCGGAGATCAGGATGCCGTAGAGCACGCCGTACAGCGCCACCAGCATGCCGCTCATGCCCAGGCCGGGCCGCCAGCCGCCGAGCACGTGGCGCAGGTAGTGCCCCATCAGCGCGATGCAGGCCAGGCTGGCGAGCAGGTAGGCACCGACGAAGTCGAGGTGCTCCGACAAGGAGAGCAGCAGCAGGAAGAACAGCACCAGCGCAGCGCCGATCATCAGGTACTGCATGGGGTGGATGCGCCAGCGCTTGACCATCTCCAGCACGAAGAAGGCGGCGAAGGTCAGCACGATGAACATCATGGCGTACTTGGTGGCGCGCTCGGTGAGGCGGTACACGTCCACCGGGTTCTCGAGCGAGACCGAGAAGCTGTCAACGCCGGCGCGTTCTTTGCCGGCCGAGAGGAACTGCTGCTGCGCCTGGGTGGAGAGCGACGGCACGCTCCAGCTGGCTTCGAAGCCTTCGGGGGACACCGTGCGGCTGCGCGGCAGGAAGTCGCCGACGAAGCTCGGGTGCGGCCAGGGCGAGACCAGCGTCACCTTGTTGTCGTCGGCCAATGGCACGAAGCCGATGCGGCCGGTGCCCGCCAGGTCCATGCCGAGCGTGAAGTCCAGCGCGGCGCCGGGTTGCAGCAGAGCCGCGTCCACCGGGGCGGCCAGCGGCAAGGGCAGTTGCTCGGCGGCCGGGGACGCGGCGATGGCCAGTGGCTTGCCCCCCAGGGTGAGCTCCGGCCGGCCCAGCAGACCGCGCAGGTCGCTCACGCCCAGCGTCAGCCAGGGTTGCCCGAGCGTGATCTGACCGCCGCTCTCGCGTGGCGCCACACCGCTCCAGACGAAGCGCCCGTTGCTGTCGTGGCGGCTGTTGTAGACGGTGACCGGGAAGATGCCGCGCCAGCGCGTCTCGGTGTCGAGGCGGCTGCGCGTATCCATGGTGGTCGGGAACACGGTCGCCACGCGGGTTTCCTTGACGGTCTCCTCGCGCTTCGTGTTCTTCTCGACGTCAACGATCAGCGTGCGGGTGTAGGTCTCGGTGTAGGGCACGTGCAGCACCGGCCCGGTCAGCGTCTGGCTGCCCGAGTGGGCGCGCGCCACTTCCTGGGTGGCGGTGCGCCGGTTCATGCTGCGCTCCTGGATCACGTCGCGCACCATCATCAGGGGAATGGACAGCAGGAGCATCAGAAAACCGATGACCAGCGTCTTGCTCAGCAGGGGATATTTGTTCACTTCTCACTCCGTTGTTGGGGACGGAGCGATTTTTGAAAACGGGTGTGCGGCGCTCGCGCGACCTGTGTGAAGCGGGTGTGAAATCAGGCCGGCAGGCGCCAGGTGGCCAGGCAGCCGCGCGGCCCTTCGACGTTGTCCACGCGGACCTCGCCGCCGTGCAGATCGCTCACCTCTTTCACCAGGCACAGGCCCAGGCCGGAGCTCTTTTCCTGGGCCTCGCCGCGCGGCAGCGAATAGAAGCGCTCGAAGATCTTGCCGACCGCGTAGTCGGGCACGCCCGGCCCCTCGTCGCGCACCGACCATTCCACGCCGCCGCCGGCCTGCCCCAGGCGCAGCGTGAGCACACCGCCCGGGGGCGAGAAGTCGATGGCGTTGTCCAGCAGGTTCTGCAGTGCCTGCGCGATCAGGAAGCGGTTGCCCCGCACCACCATGCCATCGCCCAGTTGGTCCCCCACGCGAAGCCCTTTGCGCCGGGTGCGGGGCTCGGCCGTGTGCAGCAGCTCGCGCGTGAGGGCGGAAAGGTCCACGCTTTCCACGTCGCGCAGCTGGCGCATCTGCTCCACGTCGGCCAGGCCAAGCAGCTTGTCGATCAGTTGCCGCAGGCGCTCGGTCTGGCGCTGGATGTTGGCGGCGAAGCGTTCGCGCTCGGCCTCGGGCAGGGGCTCCTGCAGCAGTTCGGCCGCGCCGCGGATGGCCGCCAGCGGGCTCTTGAGCTCGTGCGTGAGGGTGTGCACATAGTTCTCGACGTAGGCCTTGTCTTCGAGCTTGAGGCGCATGCGCTCGACCGCCTGGGCCAGGTCGCTGAACTCGGTGTTGCCGGAGAGCCGCCCCATGCGCGGCAACTCGGCGCGCTCGCCGCGCGCCACCGCGTTGGCGTAGCCGCGCAGGCGCGAAAGCGAGCTGGCCATCCACCAGGTGAACAACAGGCCGACCAACAGCGAGATGCCGAGCAGGCCCCAGGACCAGTTCAGGATGCGGTCGCGGCTGCGCTGGATGTAGGGCTCCAGCGTCTGGTTGGGCCGCGAGACGGTGAGCACGCCGATGATCCGTGCGCCGTCGCGGATGGGCGCGGCCACGTGCATCACCGTGCGGTCGGCGTCGTAGGCGCTCTCCCCGCTGGAGCGCGCGCCGTATTCGCCACGCAGGGTTTTGTACACGTCGTTCCAGCGCGAATGGTCCTTGCCCAGGTCTTGCCCGCGGCTGTCGAACACGACGATGCCGCGCGCGTCGGTGACGGTGATGCGGGTGTGAATGCGGTCCTTCTGGAAACCCCAGATCGAGGCATTGGGCTTGAGCGCGGGCAGCGCGCTCATGGCCTGCGCGAAGCCGCCGCTGGCGATCACCCCGGCCTTCATGTCGGGCGCGGCGAGCTGGGCAAATCCGTAGGCCGCGTCCACCAGGCTGTCTTCCATGGCCAGGCGCGTGCCCGGTTTCACCTCTTCGAGAAAGATGCGCAGCACCACGAACAGCGCCAGGCCCAGGACCAGGAAGAAACCGAGCAGGAGTCGAAGGCCGATGCGCATGTCAGTCCCGCCCGGCCGTTCCGAAGGGCCTGAGCGCCCCCTTGGGGGGCAGCGAACGCAGTGAGCGTGGGGGCCTCATATCAAACCTGAAGCGAATAGCCCATGTTGCGGTGGGTCTGGATCAGATCGCCTGACACGCCGCGCTCACGCAGCTTGGCGCGCAGCAGCTTGATGTGGGCATCCACCGTGCGCTCCGAGGTGTCCAGCGCCTCGGCCCACACCAGGTCCATGAGTTCGGCGCGCGAAAAGATGCGCTGCGGGCGCTTGAGCAGGGTGGCCAGCAGCAGGTATTCGTAGCGCGTGAGCGAAAGCCAATCGTCGCCGCAGCGGATGCGCTGCGCCGCCTCGTCCAGCTGCAGCGCCGCCGCAGGCACGGACGCCCCCCCGTTCGAGGAAGCAGCAGCTGCGTCGCGCCCGGGCGCGCTGCGCCGCAGGATGGCGCGCACACGGGCGCAGACCTCGCGCGGCGAAAAGGGTTTGCTCACGTAGTCGTCGGCGCCGAGTTCCAGGCCCAGGATGCGGTCGATCTCTTCACTGCGCGCGGTCAGGAAAACGATGGGCAGATCGCTGGTCTTGCGGATCGCGCGGCAGACGTCGAAACCGTTGCCGTCGGGCACGCCCACGTCGAGGATGGCAAGGTCGGGTGGCTCGCTGTGCAGGGCCTGCAGCGCCTCGCTGACCAGGCGCGCATGGCGCACCTCGAACCCGTCGCCGCGCAACACGTAGAGCAGCGTGTCGGCAATCGCCTGTTCGTCTTCCAGCAAAAGGATGCGCTTGCGCATGGGGATCACCGTGGGTTTCGGGGGTGCCGGCGATCTTACCCGTGGGGTCTGCGATGGCCCAGGACACAAACTTTGCGCCACTTCATAGGGTAAATCCCATGCTTTGAATGCAAGAGAGTACATACCCTGCCCCTTTCCGTACAAATCGTGCGCGGCGCGGTGGTGAGAATTCCTCCACGGTCCAGAGATGGCCGTCGAACGAGCACCCACCATCCCCCCAAGGAGACAAACTGTGAAATTCCGCCTCGCTTCCGTCCTCACCGCCGCGCTGCTGAGCGCCGGCATGGCGCACGCCGCCACCGAACTCGTGATCGCGACCGTGAACAACGGCCACATGATCGAGATGCAGAAACTCGGCAAACACTTCGAAGCCACCAACCCCGACATCAAGCTCAAGTGGGTCACGCTGGAAGAAGGCGTGCTGCGCCAGCGCGTCACCACCGACATCGCCACCAAGGGCGGCCAGTTCGACGTGATGACCATCGGCATGTACGAAACCCCGATCTGGGGCAAGAAGGGCTGGCTGCAGGAGCTCAAGACCGACGCCGCCTACGACATGGACGACCTGCTGCCCGCCATGCGCAACGGTCTGTCGGTGAGCGGCAAGCTCTACGCCGCGCCGTTCTACGGCGAAAGCTCGATGCTGATGTACCGCAAGGACCTGGCCGACAAGGTGGGCGTGACCGTGCCCGAGCGCCCGACCTGGACCCAGATCGCCGATCTGGCCAAGAAGATCCACGACCCCAAAGCCGGCGTGTACGGCATCTGCCTGCGCGGCAAGCCGGGCTGGGGCGACAACATGGCCTTCCTCTCCACCCTGGTGAACACCTTCGGCGGCCAGTGGTTCGACATGAGCTGGAAACCGCAGCTGGAGAGCAAGCCCTGGAAGGACGCGATCACCTTCTACGTGGACCTGCTGAAGAACTACGGCCCGCCCGGCTCCAGCGCCAACAGCTTCAACGAGATCCTGGCGCTGACCAACTCGGGCAAGTGCGGCATGTGGATCGACGCCACCATCGCCGCTTCGTTCGTGAGCGACCCCAAGCAGTCCAAGGTGGCCGACCAGATGGCCTTTGCCCAGGCGCCCACGCAAGTGACGCCCAAGGGCGCGAACTGGCTCTGGGCCTGGTCGCTGGCCATCCCGGCCGGCTCGCAGAAGGTGGACGCGGCGCAGAAGTTCATCAGCTGGGCCACCTCCAAGGACTACATCAACCTGGTGGGCAAGACCAACGGATGGGGCACCGTGCCCACCGGCACGCGCAAGAGTACCTACGCGAACGCGGACTTCCTGAAGGCCGCGCGGTTTGCACCGGCGGAAAAGCTCGCCATCGACACCGCGAACCCGAACGATTCGACCCTGCCCAAGAGCCCGTACGTGGGCGTGCAGTTCGCCGCCATCCCGGAGTTCCAGGCCATCGGCATCGCCGTGGGCCAGCAGATGAGCGCCGCCCTCGCCGGCAAGACCACGGTGGACGCCGCGCTCAAGGCGGGCCAGGTGGCGGCTGAGCGGGAGATGAAGAAGGCGGGTTATTACAAGTAAGAGGCGCACCGCGCGGGCTGTTCACCCCCTCTCCCGCCTGCGGGAGAGGGTTGGGGTGAGGGCTCTGCGCCGCTCACACCCTCACCCCGGCCCTCTCCCGCACGCGGGAGAGGGAGTTTGATTCCTCTGCCTCCGTCGTCTCCAAGGCCTCCCCATGAACCGCCTGCTCCCCCGACTGCTGCTCACGCCCGCCGTGGCCACGCTCTTCCTCTGGATGATCGTGCCACTGGTGATGACGATCTACTTCAGCGTCATCCGCTACAACCTGATGCAGCCCGACCAGACCGGTTTCATCGGCCTGGAGAACTTCGAATACTTCGTCACCGATCCGTCTTTCGGCACGGCGGTGATGAACACCCTGCTGCTGCTCGGCAGCGTGATCCTGATCACCGTGGTTTTCGGCATCGCCATTGCCCTGCTGATCAACGAACCTTTTGCCGGCCGCGGCCTGGTGCGCGTGCTGCTCATCTCGCCGTTCTTCGTCATGCCCACGGTCAACGCGCTGATGTGGAAGAACATGATGATGAACCCCATCTACGGCGTGCTGGCCCAGGTGTGGGCCTTCTTCGGCGCCACCCCGGTGGACTGGCTGACCGACCACCCGCTGTTCTCCATCATCGTGATGGTGTCGTGGCAGTGGCTGCCCTTTGCCACGCTGATCTTCATGACCGCGCTGCAGAGCATGAACCGCGAGCAGCTCGAAGCCGCACGCATGGACGGCGCCACCTACGGCCAGCAGCTGCGCTACCTCTACATCCCGCACCTGGGCCGCTCGGTGGCCGTGGTGGTGATGATCGAGATGATCTTTCTGCTCAGCGTGTTCGCCGAGATCTACACCACCACCGGCGGTGGCCCGGGCGACGCCAGCACCAACGTGGCCTTCCTGATCTTCAAGCAGGCGCTGCTCAATTTCGACGCCGGCGTGGCCTCGGCCGGGGCGCTGTTCGCTGTTCTGCTGGCGAACATCGCGGCGATCTTTCTGATCCGCATGGTCGGAAAAAACCTGGACAAGTGAGATCAACATGGCACGCCAATCCACCTACACCCCCACCTACGCGCTGCGCACTGTCGGCGCCTGGGCCGTGGCCCTGCTGCTGTTCTTTCCGCTGGGCTGGCTGCTGCTGACCGCGTTCAAGACCGAGCTGCAGGCCATCGCCATCCCGCCCGAGCTGTTCTTCACGCCCACGCTGGAGAACTTCCACGAGGTGCAGGAGCGCAGCGACTACCTGCACTACGCCTGGAATTCGGTCGTCACCAGCGTGGTGTCCACCCTGCTGGGCCTGGCCATCGCCGCGCCCGCGGCCTACGCCATGGCCTTCTTCAAGGGCAAGCGCGACAAGGACATCCTGATGTGGATGCTCTCCACCAAGATGATGCCGGCCGTGGGCGCGCTGGTGCCCATCTACGTGCTGGCGCAGAAGAGCCATCTGCTCGACACCCAGCTCGCGCTGATCATCGTGTTCACCCTGTCCAACCTGCCCATCATGGTGTGGATGCTGTATTCGGCCTTCAAGGAGATTCCGAACGAGATCCTGGAAGCCGCGCGCATGGACGGCGCCACGCTCTGGCAGGAGGCCACCAAGGTGCTGCTGCCGCTGTCGCTCGGCGGCTTCGCGTCCACCGGCCTGCTGTGCCTGGTGTTGTCGTGGAACGAAGCATTCTGGAGCCTGAACCTGAGCTCGGCCCAGGCCGGCACGCTCGCCACGCTGATCGCCAGCTACTCCAGCCCGGAAGGCCTGTTCTGGGCCAAGCTCTCCGCCGCCTCGCTGATGGCCATCGCGCCCATCGTGATCTTCGGCTGGTTCAGCCAAAAGCAGTTGGTCCAAGGCCTCACCTTCGGCGCCGTCAAGTAAACATCTTCAGGACAAGAACCATGGCCTACCTGCAACTCAAAGGCATCGAAAAATTCTTCGGTGAACACCGCGCCATCAAGGGCATCGATCTGAACATCCAACAGGGCGAGTTCGTCGTCTTCGTCGGTCCCTCGGGCTGCGGCAAATCGACGCTGCTGCGGCTGATCGCCGGGCTGGAGCACATCGACGGCGGCACGCTCAGCCTGGAGGGTCGCGACATCACGCACCTGCCTTCAAGCAAGCGCGACCTCGCGATGGTGTTCCAGAGCTACGCGCTCTACCCGCACATGAGCGTGTTTGAAAACATGAGCTTCGCGCTCAAGCTCGCCAAGGTGGACCCGAAGGTCATCGCCGAGAAGGTGAACCGCGCAGCCGACATCCTGAACCTCACGCCCTACCTGCAGCGCACGCCCAAGGAGCTCTCGGGCGGCCAGCGCCAGCGCGTCGCCATCGGCCGCGCCATCGTGCGTGCGCCCAAGGTGTTCCTGTTTGACGAACCGCTGTCCAACCTGGACGCGGCGCTGCGCGGCCAGACCCGCGTGGAGATCGCCAAGCTGCACCGCGACCTGGGCGCCACCACCATCTACGTGACGCACGACCAGGTGGAAGCCATGACGCTGGCCGACCGCGTGGTGGTGCTGCGCGACGGTCTGATCGAACAGGTGGGCACGCCGCTGGAGCTGTACGACAAGCCGGCCAACCAGTTCGTGGCGCAGTTCATCGGCACGCCGCAGATGAACGTGGTGCCCAGCGCCCAACTGCCCGCCGCCGCGATGCCGCTGGTGCCGCCCGGGGCCCAGGGCGGCTCGATCGGCCTGCGCCCGGAAACGGTGGTGGTGCGGCAGGACGACCAAGGCCTGGTGCGGGGCCGGGTCGATCTGGTAGAGGCGCTCGGCGCCGAGACGCTGATCTACGTGCACACCGCCGAGGGCGCGCAGCTGGTGGCGCGCCAGAGCGAGCGCACCCACCTGAGCCCCGGCGATGCCGTGACGCTGGACGTGGCGACCGGCCAGGCCCACTGGTTCGACAGCAGCGGCCGCGTGGTCAACGCCTGAGCCGCCCCCTTCTTCCCCTCTCTACCCGCGCCTTCCCTTCGCCACCATGAGCACGCCTTCTTCTTCCGCCGAGCTGACCATCCTGCACCTGGGGCTGGGCTCGTTCCACCGCGCCCACCAGGCGCTCTACCTGCACCGGTTGCACCAGTTGGGCGACACCCGCTGGGTGATCGCGGGCGGCAACCTGCGGCCCGACATGCCCGAGACCATGGCCGCGCTGCAGGCCCAGGGCGGCGCCTACACGCTGGAGACCGTCACGCCGCAGGGCGAGCGCAGCTACACGCGCATCGAGTCGATCCGCCGCGTGCTGCCCTACCAGGCCGATCTGGCGTCGCTGATCGCCCTGGCCGTGGCGCCGTCCACGCGCATCATCTCCTTCACCGTCACCGAGGCCGGCTACTACCTCGACGCGAACGACCGCCTCGACTGGCCCAGCTTCCCCGACCTGCGCGCCGACTTGGAGGCCGTGCGCGCCGGCCAGGCCGGCCACACCCTTTACGGCGCGCTCGCCACCCTGCTGCGCGCGCGCATGCGGCACCACGGCGGCCCCGTCACCCTGCTCAACTGCGACAACCTGCGCCACAACGGCGAGCGCTCGCGCGGTGGCCTGCTGCAGTTCATCGAAGCCCTGGGCGACACCGCGCTGGCCGACTGGGTGCAGACCCACACCACCAGCCCCAACGCCATGGTCGACCGCATCACGCCGCGCCCCACGCCCGACGTGGCCGAGCGCGTGCGGGCCGCTACCGGCTGGGACGACCGCGCCCCGGTCATGGGCGAGAGCTTCATCCAGTGGGTGATCGAAGACCACTTCATCGCCGGCCGGCCCGACTGGGCGCGCGTGGGCGTGGAGCTGGTGGACTCGGTGCAGCCCTACGAGGAAGCCAAGATCCGCCTGCTCAACGCCACCCACAGCTGCATCGCCTGGGCCGGCACGCTGGTGGGCCACCGCTACATCCACGAGGGCACGCACGACCCGGCGATCCGGAAGATGGCCCACGACTACGTCAGCAACGACGCGATTCCCGTGCTGTTGCCCAGCCCGATCGATCTGGCGGCCTACCGCGACGTGGTGCTCGACCGCTTCGGCAACCCCGCCATCCAGGACACCAACCAGCGCGTGGCCATGGACGGTTTCGCCAAGATCCCCGGCATGATCGCGCCTACCATCCGCGACAGGCTCGCGCGCGGCGAGAGCATCGCCAGCGTGGCCCTGCTGCCCGCCCTCTTCCTGGCCTGCCTGCAGCGCTGGCACCATGGCACGCTGCCCTACGCCTACCAGGACCAGGCCATGGACCCGGCCGCGGCCCACGCCATCTGCGATGCCGCCGACCCGGTGGCCGCCTTCGCAGCCGACCCCACGCTCTGGGGCGAGCTGGCCAGCGATCCCCGGCTCGTCCAAGCCCTGCGCGATGCCTTCGCGCGCGTTCAATCCTTCATCCGCGAACACACCACACCATGAGCCTTCGACTGACCCACAAACATGCCCTGCTCACCGGCGCCGCGGGCGGCATCGGCCTGGCCGTGGCCACCGCCTACCTGCAACAGGGCGCACGCTGCACCGTAGCCGACATCGGCAAGGCCGCGTCGCCCGAGCTGACCCGGCTGCTCCAGGCCTACCCCGACAGCCTGCAGTACCAACCCACCGACGTGACCCGTCCCGAACAGGTGGACGCGCTGATCCACGCGGCCAGCGCCCGCTTCGGCGCCATCACCACGCTGTTCAACAACGCCGCCATCTTCGACATGGCGCCGCTGCTGGAAAGCGATGAAGCCATGTACGACCGGATCTTCGCGGTCAACGTCAAGGGCGCGTTCTTCGTCATGCAGAAGGTGCTGGCCCACATGGTGGCCCACCAGGTGCAGGGCGGCGCGGTGATCAACATGGCCTCGCAGGCCGGTCGCCGCGGCGAGGCGCTGGTGTCGCACTACTGCGCGAGCAAGGCCGCCATCATCAGCTACACCCAGAGCGCCGCGCTCGCCATGGCGCCGCACCGGATCCGCGTCAACGGCATCGCCCCCGGCGTGATCGCCACGCCCATGTGGAAAGACGTGGACGCGCTGTTCGCCAAATACGAAAACCTGCCGATCGGCGAGAAGAAAAAGCGCGTCGGCGAGGCCGTGCCCCTGGGCCACATGGGCGAGCCCACCGACCTGTGCGGCGCCGCGATTTTCCTCGCCAGCGACGAGGCCTCGTACATCACGGCGCAGACGCTGAATGTGGACGGTGGTAACGTCATGAACTGAAGCATGACCGCCAAGACGCACGCCCCCCCGCGCCAGCTCAGGCCCGAGCTGGAACACGAGTACGCGCGCTCGCCCGACCTGGGCTACGAGTCGCCGACCGAGGTGGGTTTCGTGCGCTGCCTGGCCCACGGTTTTCCCACCCCGCTGGCACGCTGGCACTACCACGACGAATACGAACTGCACCTGATCACCGCCACCAGCGGCAAGGTCTTCGTGGGCGACTGGATCGGGCCGTTCCAGCCCGGCCAGCTGGTGCTCACCGGCCCGCGCCTGCCGCACAACTGGGTCAGCATGGACCTGCCCCAGGGCGGTGTGCCGCTGCGCGACCTGGTGATCCAGTTTTCACACGAGCCGCTGGTGCGCGCCAGCGACACCATCCCCGAACTGGCCGAGGTGCTGCCGCTGCTGGAGCGCGCCAAACACGGCATCGAATTCTTCGGCCTGTCCGAGGCCGCCGAGGCCCACTGGCACAAGGTCAAGAACACACGCGGCCTGCGCCGCTTCACCGCGTTCTGCGACTTCATGTGCGACCTGGCCGCCTGCACCGACTACCGGCTGCTGTCGGCCGTGCAGCTGCAGAGCACCGACGACGACGCCTCGCTCGACCAGATCGACGCCGTCGTCAGCCGCATCACCGAGCACCTGTCGGAAGAACACTCCGCCGCCGCGCTGGCCGCCGAACTGGGCATGAGCGAGAGCCGCTTCAGCCGCTTCTTCCGCCGCGCCACCGGCAACACCTTCACCGATTTCGTCAACCGTGTGCGCATCAGCCGCGCCTGCCAGTTGCTGATGGACAGCGAGCAACAGGTCACCCACATCTGCTACGAGGTGGGTTTCAACAACGTGGCCAACTTCAACCGCCGCTTCCTCGAAATCAAGGGCATGACGCCGAGCGAGTTCCGCAAGCAGTCGCTCACGCGGTTTCGTGGAGCGGTTTGACCCCCCTGCAGCGCTTCGCGCTACCCCCCCGGGGGGCGGCACTGGCCGTCCGGCGGAGCCGGCCCGGCGGTGCCCTGGGTTGGGCCTCTTCTTGCGTTGCGGGTGGCGCTCCGGTGCCGTGGAAACCGATACCGTGAAACGGACGTTCTTGGAAGGAACGCTCCCGCTCAGCCGTGCGCCTGGTTGAGTTGGCGGGCGATGATGTCGTGGTTGAGCCAGAGCACCGGGCCGCTGGGGGCTGAGCATTCGCGGAACATCAGGGCGCCGGAGGCTTCGATCACCAGGGCGCTGAGCAGGTCGGTGATGAGGGCTGTGCGCTCCTTGTGCATGGCCACGATGTCGTCGGAGGCGCCGATCATCAGGTCGGCCAGGCCCTGGCTGTTGGGCATGGGCCAGGCGGCGAAGTTGCCGTAGCCCTTCATCACGTCGGTGGCGTAGAAGTCGGCGATCTTCTGCATCACGGTGTCGAGCGCGCCGGCGTCGCTCAGCAGCTCGCGGCAGGCCTGCCACTGGGCTTCGGCCCAGGCGCCGCCGTTTTCCCGCTTGAGCGCGCGCAGCAGCGAGAACAGCGGCAGCTCGACGCCGACGAAGATGTCCGACGAATTGGTGCGGATCTCGGGGCAGTTGTAGACCGTGGCGCGAACGCCCTGCTCCCACGCAGCCTGGGCGATGCGCTCCAGCCGCATCTTGGCGTAGCCCTGGGTGTAGTTGCTGTAGGTCTGCCACAGGTACTCGTCGCCGATGAGGATGCTGGTGCCGTGGTAGCCGTAGGCGCTGTAGCGGACCTGGCCGCCGGTGCGCTCGGCGCGCTCCCGGATGGCCGCGCTGGCTTCGATGAGGTGGCCGAAGGTGTTGGCCGAGACTTCGTCGAAATTCTGCAGGATCAGCTTGCCCAGATCGCTGTCGAGCAGCACCTGCGAGGACTGGTGGCGATCGCCCCGGCCCTTGTAGACGCGGTTGGCGATGGCGAGGAAGACCTTGGCCTTGGGGATGCCGCCGGCCATGGTGTGGGCGAAAAACACGTTGCGGCCGTCGGGGATCATGCCGTCGAGCGTGGCCATGACCTGGGCCAGCGAGGTCTTGAAGCGCGCCACGCCGACCTCGCGGCATTTCGCGATGTGGTCCCAGTCGAGCTTGTCCTCGGTCCAGGTCTTGAGGGTGAGCTTGCCCAGCATTTCCGTGGGCGTGGGGGTGCCGGCCGGGGCGTCCATGTCAAAACCGGCCATCAGCGGCACGTTGATGATCTTGCCGCCCAGATTGGCTTCGCCCGCGGCGAGCTCTTCGTCGGTCAGCGGGCGCAGCGTGCCATCGGCTTCGCGGCGGCCCACGGTGATGCCGATGACCGTCATGCCCGCCTGGCGTGCTTCGTTGACCAGGCCGTTGGCGTAGCCGCGGCCGAACAGTTCACCGAACAGCACGAACACGTCGCCTGCGCGAAAGATGTTTTTCTGGGGAAGTTGAGTCAGGGCGATAGGACCGTTCATGTCGATTCTGTGGGTGTGTGAAGAGGGAGCACCGCGGCGGGAGCCGGGTCGGTCACGGCAGTCCGGGGACGCCAAGGCTACCCCCAAACGTGCGAACCGTTTGAGGGGCGTACTCTACCGGAGAGCGGGCGCCGCCGTTTCCGCCCGGTTACAGGCCCGCCGCCACCGGTCCGCGGCCGGATCGCGCAATCGCCCCTCAAACCAGAAAGAAGAAAGCCGGCCTTGGGCAAGGCCGGCTTCACCGCGGCGCAGAGGCAGCGATTATTTGCCGCCGCGCGCCTGCGCCACGGCGCCCTGCACCTCTTTCCACAGGCCTTCACCCACGTTGGCGGCAATGCCGGTGTTCACCGCCTCCAGCTTCGCGCGCATGCGGTTGGCTTCGGCGGGCGAGAGCTGGTTGATCTGCATGCCCTTGCCCTTCAGATCGGCCAGCGCCTTGTCGGCCTCGGCGCGCGTGTCCTGGCGCTCGAAGTCGCGGCTCTTCTTCGCGGCATTGAGCAAGACCGTGCGCTCGGCCTGGCTCAGCGCATCCCAGTACTTCTTGCTCACCAGCACGATCCAGGGGCTGTAGACGTGGTTGGTCACGGTCAGGTACTTCTGCACCTCGTAGAACTTGCTGGAAAGAATGGTGTTGTACGGGTTCTCCTGGCCGTCGACGGTCTTGGTTTCCAGCGCGGTGAACAGCTCGGAGAACGGCAGCGGCACGGCGTTGGCGCCCAGGGTCTTGAAGCTGTCGATGAAGACGGTGTTCTGCATCACGCGCAGCTTGATGCCGTCCATGTCTTCGAGCTTGGTCACGGCGCGCTTATTGTTGGTGAGGTTGCGGAAACCGTTCTCCCAGTACACCAGGCCGACCAGGCCTTTTTCCTGCAGCTTGTCCATCACCTTCTGGCCCACCGGGCCATCGAGCACGGCGTCGGCCTCCTTGGCGTTGTCGAACAGGAAGGGTGTGTCCCAGATCGCCATCTCCTTGGTGATGCCCACCAGCGTGGCGGTGGAGCCCACCATCATTTCCTGCGCGCCGCCGATCAGGGCCTGCTGCATCTGCACGTCCGAGCCGAGCGCGGCCGCGCCGATGGCACGGACTTTCATCTTGCCGCCCGAGGCTTTTTCCACCTCGTCGGCGAACACCTTGGCGGCGCGGCCCTGGTTGGAGATTTCGTTGAGGCCGTAGCCGAAGCGGATGAGCCGCGGCTTGATGTCCTGCGCCTGGGCCAGGCCGGCGCCCAGGGTGGCCAGGGTGATGGCGGCCGTGATGGCGAGTTGTCTGAATTTCATGGTGGTATCTCCTAGGGGTGGATGCGGCTCGCGCCGCCGGGGGAACAAGAACGCTGTGCGTCAGAACATCAGCTTGAGGGGCCACAACACGATGGCCGGGAACAGGATCAGCAAGACCAGCATGGCGAAATACACCAGCAGAAAGGGCATGACGCCGCGGATGACGGGCTCCATGCGCAGCCGGCCGATGCCGGCGACGACGTTGAGCACCGTGCCCACCGGCGGCGTGAGCAGGCCCAGGCAGCCGACGAAGATGAACACGAAGCCGAAGTACACCGGGTCGATGCCGGCCTTGGCGGCCAGCGGCGAGAGCACCGGGCCCAGGATCAGGATGGTGGGCGTGAGGTCCATCACCATGCCTACGGCCAGCAGGAACAGACAGACCACGGCCATGAAAGCCACGGGGCTGGCCAGCAGCGGGCCCATGCTCTGCGCGAGCTGGCTGGGCAGGTCGGCCAGGGTGATCATGTAGGAGGCCGCGGTCGCGGCGCCGCAGAGGAACATCACCACGCCGGTGGTGCGCGAGGCGTCCACCAGCACGCGGTAGATCCCCATCAGGTTGAGTTCGCGGTAGACCAGCGTGGCCACGAGCAGCGCGTACACCGCAGCCACCACGGCCGCCTCGGTGGGCGTGAAGAAGCCCATGCGCAGCCCGCCGATGATGATGACGGGCATCATGAGCGCCCAGGCGCTGCCCGCGAGCGCCTCGCGGCGCTGGGGCCAGGTGGTCTTTTCCGCCACCGGCAGGCGCTTGTCGCGCGCCACCCAGCGCCACACCATCACCAGCGCCGTGGCCATCATCAGCCCGGGCACGATGCCGGCCAGAAACAGCTTGCTGATCGAGGTGTTGGTGGTCACACCGTAGATCACCATGGGCATGGACGGCGGCACGATGGGCGCGATGATGCCGCCCGCGGCGATCAGCCCCGCGCTCGATCCGTCGGGGTAATGCTGCCGCCGCATCATGGGCAGCAGCAGCGTGGCCAGGGCCGCGGTGTCGGCGATCGCCGAGCCGCTCATGGACGCCAGCAGCACCGAGGCCGCGATCGCCACATAGCCCAGGCCACCGGGCACGTGGCCGACCATGGAGCGCGCCAGATCGATGATGCGGCGGCTCAGCCCGCCGGCGTTCATCAGCTCACCGGCCAAGATGAAGAAAGGCACGGCCAGCAGCGGAAAGCTGTCAAAGCCGGCCTGCACGTTCTGCGCCAGCAGCTGGGCGTCGAAAAAGTCCAGGTGCACCATGAGCGCGAGCGCGGTGAGCATGAGCGCAAACGCGATCGGCACGCCCACCGTCATGGTGACGAACAGGACCAGCAGGAACAGGGCAACCGTCATGGCCGCTCTCCCTCGCTGGACACGGCAGGCGCGCCGCGCAGGTCGTCCCAGGCCTGCAGCACCAGCAGCACCGCCATGCACACGCCCATGAACAGCGTGCCGCCGGCACCCAGCGCCAGCGGGTAGTTCATGACCGGGCTTCGGCTGTCCATGCCCACCAGCACCTGCGACCAGGAGCCGTCGATCAGGTAATACAGCGCCACGGCCACCAGGCCACGCGTGAGCCAGCGCATGGCGGTGGCAACGCGGCCGTGCAGGCGCGCGGTCACCAGATCGAAGCCCAAGTGCTTGTGTTCACCAAACGCCAGCGTGGCCGACAGGCAGACCAGCCACACGAACAACAGGCGCGAGAGCTCTTCCGACACCACCCAGCCGGTGCCCCAGACGTAGCGCTGCACCACGTTGCCGAACACGGCGATCACCATGCCCAGCAGACACAGCGCCAGCAGGGCTTCGGCCCCGTGTTTGAGCAGATGGCCCAGTTTCATGGTTTGGTCTCCAGGGGTTGCGCCAGGGCGCTGGCTTCGGCGCCACGCATCCAGCGCACGACGGCCGCGCCCAGCTCGGGCAGCGGGCGGGTGGCGTCCAGTCGCAGCACACCGGGCTCTTGGCTCGGGTCTTCCAGCGTGGTGAACTGGCTCGCCACCAGGCTCACCGGAAACAGGTGCGCGGACCGCGCGGCCACACGTTCGCGCGCCTGTTCCTGCGTGAGGTCGAGAAAAACGAAGCGCAGACCGGGCGCCGCGGCGCGCAGCCGGTCGCGGTAGCGCTGTCTGAGCGCCGAACAGGTGAGCACCACCCCCCGCGGATGGGCCTGCAACTGCCCGGCCAGGGTGTCGAGCCAGGCGGCGCGGTCATCGTCACTCAGCGGCGTTCCACTGCGCATCCGGCTCACGTTCGAGGGGGAATGGAAATCGTCGCCTTCGAGCAGCGGCAGACCGAGCGCTTCGGCGCAGAGTTGGCCCAGGCTGGACTTGCCGCAACCCGCCACGCCCATCACGACCAGGCTGCCGTTTTCTGGGAAATTCTTCATTTGGTAGCGCTATCCCATCGGTTCAAAAAAAAGCGGCGACAAGAGACCCGCTGCGGATCGGCATGGGGGATGTTTTGCAGCAACATACGGGGGGCGTTCAGGGTAAGTTCGGGGGGTGAAATCCATTGGACAGCGCTATCCTAACGCCAACATTTCCTCCACACATACCGGGAAAACCCTTGGAACCCACCGAACGCAAGCGCCGCCACAGCGGCCGCACCACCCTGAGCGACGTGGCCCGCGCGGCCGATGTGAGCCCCATCACCGCCTCGCGGGCGCTGCGCGGCGAACGCGGCGTGGCCGCCGGGCTGGTGGAGCGCGTGAAGCAGGCCGCGCAGCAACTGGGCTATGTGCCCGACCCGGCCGCGCGCGCCCTGGCCTCGCAACGCAGCACGCAGGTGCCGGTGCTGGTGCCCCTGTTGTCCAACGCGCTGTTCGTCGACGTGCTCGAAGCCGTGCACCGCACCCTGCTGCCCCACGGCTACCAGACACTCATTGGCGTGACGCACTACGAACCCCTGCAGGAAGAGCAACTGCTACGCAGCTACCTGGCGCATCGCCCGGCCGGCCTGCTGCTCACCGGATTCGACCGCACCGAGGCCGCGCGGGCCCTGCTCGCCACCAGCGGCGTGCCCTGCGTGCACCTGATGGAACTGACCACCGCGCCCGGCGTGCACTGCGTGGGGTTTTCGCAGATCGACGCGGGTTACGCCATCGCCGAACACCTGCTGCAGCGCGGGCGCCAGCGCATCGCGTTCGTGGCGGCCCAGCTCGACCCCCGCACCATGCAGCGCGCCGAGGGCTACCGGCGCTGCCTGCGCCAACACGGCGTGTACGACGCGCGGCTGGAACTGCTCAGCCCGCAGCCCTCCTCCATGCGCCTGGGCGGCGAACTGCTCGAGGATCTGTTGCGCACCCGGCCCGAGGTGGACGCCGTGTTCTTCTGCAACGACGACCTCGCCCAGGGCGGCCTGCTCGCGGCGCTGCGACTGAAGATCGCCGTGCCCGAGCGCATCGCGGTGGCCGGCTTCAACGACCTTTCGGGCAGCGATCTCATGGTGCCCCCGCTCACCACCGTGCGCACCCCGCGGCGCGCCATGGGCGAAGCCAGCGCGCAGATGCTGCTGGAGCTCATGCGGGGCGACTCGCCATCGCCGGGCGCGCTCGATCTGGGTTTTGAGCTGGTTGTGCGCGGCAGCACCTGACCCGGATTCGCCCGCCAGGGCGGCCACCGCGGCCGGACGGGACCGGCGGCGACCTGCACGACAATCACGCCCGGATACCGGAAATCTCGGCCGCTCCTTATTCGCTTCACACACATCCCGGACAATTCCGTCCCATGTTCCAGTTTTTCCCGCACCGCACATGGCTCGTCCTGGCGCTGCTGCCGACCGCGCTCGCCCTGCCCCCCGCAGCGGCGTCCACCTTCGAGCTGCCGCCCCTGGACCGCATCGTCCACTACACGCCCAAGCTGCCGCTGCAGGTGTTCACCGCCGACGGCGTGGAGATCGCGCAGTTCGGCGCCGAGCGGCGCGAATACGTGCCGCTGGCACAAACGCCCAAGCTGCTGCAGGACGCGGTGCTGGCCGTGGAAGACGCGCGCTTTCGCGAACATTCCGGGGTGGACCCCAAGGGCATGGCGCGCGCGGTGGTGGCCGCGCTCACGGGCGGGCGCCGACAGGGCGCCTCCACCATCACGCAGCAACTGGTGCGCACCATGCTGCTCACGCGCGAGTTCACCGCCGAACGCAAGGCCAAGGAAATCGTGCTCGCGCTCAAGCTGGAGCAGGCCATCTCCAAAGACCGCATCCTGGAGATCTACCTCAACGAGATCTTCCTGGGCCAGCGTGCCTACGGCTTTGCCGCGGCGGCGCAGACCTACTTCGGCAAACCCATGGACCAGCTCTCGCTGGCCGAGACCGCCCTGCTCGCCGGCCTGCCGCAGAACCCCTACTACGCCAACCCGGTGAGCAACTTCGAACGCGCGATCAAGCGCCAGCGCGTGGTGCTCTCGCGCATGCGCACCGTGGGCGTGATCACCGACCAGGAGCTGGCCGCCGCCCGCGCTGAAAAACTCGTGCTGCGCCCGCAGGGCCTGCGCAGCGTGCACGCCGGGCATGTGGCCGAAATGGCGCGCCGCGCGGTGGTGGAGCGCTTTGGCACCGAGGCCTATTCCAGCGGCATCCGCGTCACCACCTCGCTGCGCGCGGCCGACCAGCGCGCCGCGCACGAAGCGGTGCAGCGCGGCGTGCTGGCCTTCGACCGCCGTGGCGCCTGGCGCGGCCCGGAAGACCACGAAACCCTGCCCGACGACAACGACGGCCCCGAGCTGGAGCGCGCGGCCGCGCAAGCCTTGAAAGACCACCCCGACGACGAGACGCTGCGCGTGGGCGTGGTGTTGACGGCCAGCCCGAAGCTGCTGAAAGTGCAGCTCGCCAGCGGCGAGCGCATCAGCCTGCGGGGCGAGGGCCTTCGCTGGGCACAGGCGGGGCTCGCGCCCAAGGCCCGGGCACCGCTGAAGCTGGAGCGTGGCTCCATCGTGCGGGTGGTGAACACGGGCAAGGGCAAGACCGAGCCGACGTGGGCGATCTCGCAGTGGCCCGAGGCCGAGGCCGCGCTGGTGGCGCTGGATACATACACCGGCCGCGTGCGTGCGCTCGTCGGCGGCTTCGACTTCACACGCCAGCCCTTCAACCACGTGACGCAGGGCTGGCGCCAGCCCGGCTCGGCCTTCAAGCCGCTGCTGTACTCGGCCGCGCTGGAAGAGCGCGTGATGCCCGCCACCCTGGTGGACGACACGCCCTATACCGCGGCCAACGGCTGGAGCCCGGACAACAGCAGCGGTCAGCACGCCGGCCCGATCACGCTGCGCGAGGCGCTGACGAAATCGAGCAACCTGGCGAGCGTGCGCGTGCTGCAGCATGTGGGCACGCAGCGCGCGCGCGAGTGGGTCACCCGGTTTGGCCTGGAAGCGCAGCGCCAGCCCGACAACCTCACGCTGGCGCTGGGCACCGGCAGCGCCACACCGCTGCAGATGGCGCGGGCCTACGCCACGTTGGCCAACGGCGGCTGGCGCGTGGCGCCGGTGGTGGTGGAAAAGATCACCGACGCCCAGGGCAAGCTGTTGTTCGAGGCACCGCCGCCGGAACCCCTGACCGACGACAACCGCGCCATCCCCGCGCGCAATGCGTTCGTGATGAACAGCCTGCTGAACGACGTGGCCCGCGTGGGCACCGGGGCCAGGGCCCAGGCCACGCTCAAACGGGCCGACATCTATGGCAAGACGGGCACCACCAACGACGCCGTGGACGCCTGGTTCGTCGGCCACCAGCCCACGCTGGCCACCGCGGTCTGGATGGGCTTCGACAACCCGCGCAGCCTGGGCGAGCGCGAGTCGGGCGGCCGGCTGGCGCTGCCGATCTGGATCGACTACATGGCCGCGGCGCTCAAGGGCGTGCCCGAGGTCCCGCCCGCCGAACCGCCGCCCGGGCTGGCGTACGCGGGCAGCGACTGGCTCTACAGCGAGTGGCTGGGCGGCCACTGGGTCAGCAGCATTTCCGACACCGGCGGCACGCAGTACGCCGCACCCCCGCAGCCCCCTGAAGCCGAGCGGCCCAAGAGCCTGCTGGAGTTGCTGCAAGGCGTGATCACGCCCTGAGCGAGCCAGCCGGGACCACCGCGCGGCTGACACGAAAAAGCCGGCCCAAGGCCGGCTTTTTCAAACGGTCCGCGACGCGCTCAGCCCATGCAGATGCGCGCCTTGGCCTCGGCGTATTCGCGCTTGAAGCGCGCCACCAGATCGGCCGCCGGCATCACCTCGCGGATGGCGCCGATGCCCTGGCCACAACCCCAGATGTCTTTCCAGGCCTTGGCCGCGTTGGCGCCTTCGCCGGTGGCGAAGTTCATCT
>Ga0209343_10002068_pt1 | contig 26314 bp, 28 predicted proteins | sample RifCSPlowO2_02_FD_184026 | JGI IMG/M metagenome (GOLD analysis project Ga0209343, IMG submission 184026) | Groundwater microbial communities from Rifle, Colorado - Rifle CSP2_plank lowO2_0.2 (SPAdes) (version 2) | ecosystem: Environmental > Aquatic > Deep subsurface > Groundwater | place... | reverse complement strand
CGGTCCTGGCCATCCCGGGTGGCGCGCTCGATGTGCGCCCAGCCGCGCATCAGGCCGTCCAGCCCGATGCCGTCGGCCGGCGGGTTGAAGACCGGCGCCATGAAGGTTTCCATGCAGTGGGCGATGGCGTCCATGCCGGTGGCGGCGGTCAGCAGGGGCGGCAGACCGAGCGTGAGTTCGGGGTCGAGCAGGGCGGTCTTGGGCACCAGGTGCCAGCTGTGGAAACCGAGCTTGCGGCCGTCGTCCACGATCACGATCGCACCGCGCGCCACCTCGCTGCCGGTGCCGGCCGTGGTGGGCACGGCGATCAGCGGCGGCACGCGGTCGGTGATCTTCGGCGAGCCGCCTTCGATGGTGGCGTAGGTCTTCAGCGGGCCTTCGTGCACCGCGGCAATGGCCACGCCCTTGGCGCAGTCGATGGCGCTGCCGCCGCCCAGTGCAACGAGTCCGTCGCAGCCTTGCGCCCGGTACACCGCCACGGCGGCGCGCACGGCGGCCTCGGTCGGGTTCGACGGCGTCTGGTCAAACACCGCAGGCTGCAGGCCGGGCAGGGCGGCCAGGGCCTTGTCCAGCAGGCCCGCGGCCTTCACGCCCGCATCGGTCACGATCAGCGGGCGTGTGATGCCCACCCGCTCGCACTCGGCCTGCAGTTGCGCCAGGGCGCCGAAGTCGATCAGGATGTTGGTCACGTAGAGGATCTGGGCCATGCTTGTCTCGCTGTGTTGTGGTCTGAATTAGGATTCAAAACTATACGACCGCAGCGCTCCCGGGCCAATGCCGCACTCGACGCGACGGTCCCGCACAGGACATGGGCCACCTCGGCGGCCAGACCTCACAAAAACGCACCGCATGCCGCACCACGCCAACCCCCGAGCCTTGCTCACGCCCGCCATGCGCGGACTGCTCGACCGCATCGCCCGCGCCGGGCATCCGCCCATGCACGCCCTGTCCCCCGAGCAGGCCCGACAGGCCTACGAAGCCGGTGCGGGTGTGCTTGAGGTTTCCCCACACAAGCTCGCGCGCGTGGAAGACCTGCGCATCCCCACGCGCGATGGCCACGCCCTGCCGGCACGCCTGTTCGCGCCCGCGACCGGGCAGCCGCTGCCGGTGCTGCTGTTCTTTCACGGCGGCGGCTTCACCATCGGCAGTGTGGCCACGCACGAGCCGCTGTGCCGGCACCTGGCGCACCTGGCCCACTGCGCGGTGCTCTCGGTGGACTACCGGCTCGCGCCCGAGTGGCCTTTTCCCACCGCGGTGCACGACGCCTGGGACAGCCTGGCCTGGCTGCGCGAACAGGCGCCGGCGCTGGGCCTGGACGGCGCCCGGATCGCTGTGGGCGGCGACAGCGCGGGCGGCACGCTGTCGGCCGTGACGGCCATCGCCGCGCGCGACGCTGGCTGGCCGCTGGCACTGCAGCTGCTGTTCTATCCCGGCACCGCCGGCCACCAAAACACGCCCTCGCACCACAGCTTCGCCAAGGGCTTCCTGCTCGAAGAAGCACATATCGGCTTTTTCTTTGGCCACTACCTGCGCAGCCCGGTCGAGCGCGACGACTGGCGTTTCGCGCCACTCGATGGTGTGGACGAACGCGGCCAGCTGCGCGACCTGGAGGGCGTGGCACCGGTCTGGATGGGGCTGGCCGAATGCGACCCGCTGGTGGATGAGGGCGTGTTGTACGCCGACCGGCTGCGCATGGCCGGCGTGGCGGTGGATCTGGAGATCTACGCCGGCGTGGTGCACGGCTTCATCCAGTTCGGCCGCGCCATCCCGCAGGCGCTCAAAGCCCACAACGATGCGGCGCGTGCGCTGCGCCAGGCCTGGGGATCGGGCGCTTGAATCCGAGGTAATGGATGGGCGGTGCTGGGCGCCCATCCTCCGGACAAACCGGTGACCGCCAGGGATGCCCGGCCGCACTATGCTTGACGGCCCTGGCTTTTTGAGCCCACCGCCACCGACCCGGAGCCCCCCATGAGCCTCAAACGATCCGACTTCCGCTTTGTCCACCGCCTGCGCGTGCGCTGGGCCGAGGTGGACATGCAGAAGATTGTCTTCAACGCGCACTACCTGATGTACTTCGACACCGCGATCTCCGACTACTGGCGGGCGCTGGCGCTGCCCTACGAGGCGGCCATGCAGCGGCTCGAAGGCGATTTGTATGTGGTCAAGGCCACGCTGGAGTTTCACGCCTCGGCGCGGGTGGACGACCAGATCGAGGTGGCCATGAAATGCGGCCGCATCGGCACCTCATCGATCCAGTTCACCGGCGCCATCTTCCGGGGCGACGAGCACCTGATCTCGGGCGACATCGTCTACGTGTTCGCCGACCCGAGCAGCCAGACCTCGCGCCCGGTGCCGCAGGCGCTGCGCGACATCCTGCTGGGCTACGAAGCCGGCGAGACCATGAGCACGGTGAAGCTGGGCGCCTGGAGCGAACTCGGCGCCGACGCGCAGCGCATCCGCACCGAGGTGTTCGTGCAGGAGCAGCGCATCCCCAAAGATCTGGAGCACGACGAGGCGGATCTGACGGCGCTGCACGCGGTGGCCCACAACCGGCTGGGCCAGCCGGTGGCCACCGGGCGGTTGATCCCGACCGGCGCACCGGGCGTGTCGCAGGTGGGCCGGCTGGCGGTCCACCGGGTGCTGCGCGGTGGTCATCTGGGCCAGCAGGTGCTGCAGGCCTTGACGGACGCGGCCCGCGCGCGCGGCGATCGCGAGGTGATGCTGCACGCGCAGCGCAGCGCCGAGGGGTTTTACGAACGCCTGGGTTACCAGCGCCGGGGGGAGCCGTTCGACGAAGCGGGCATCGCCCACCAGGAGATGTTCGTTCCGCTGCGGTAGGACGTCCCCCACAACGCGGCTCGGCTGGACCGTTTCGCGCATTGAGGGTCGCGTGGCGCCGCGGATGCGGTCTGCCCGCTTTCACCAGACCAGGGTTTCGCTGCGCCGGGCCTGCTCGGCCCAGGCGTGCGGGCCGTCCGGCGCGGGGCCGGGTGGGTGTGTCCATTCGCTGATCTGCACCTGCCAGCGCGGGGTGTCTGCCTCGGCCTGAGGGGGCCGCGTCGCGGGTTGCACGCGCAGCACCACGCTGCTGCGTGTGCCGTAGCCGCGCTCGGGCATGCGCACAAAGGGGCTGGACAGGGCCGACTCCACCTCGGGTGGCACACCGGTCAGCGGCAGTTCGTGCGCGGCCGCCGCCTGCCGATCGGCGAGCGCTTCGGTCAGGGGCGGCAACCAGCCGCAGGCTTCGTCCGTCGCCGCCATCCGCCGCAGCGATGCGCCCAGCGCGTCCTTCAAACGTTCGGTCTTGGGCCAGGGCGTGTCCAGCGCGGCGTTGGACAGGCCATACACGCCGCCCGGCAAGCGCTGGTGGTGCAGGGCCACGGCGCCGTCGTCGTGGGGGCGCTCGGGGTGGCGGTTGCTGAGCCAGGCCCAGACACCGCTGCGGAAGTCGCCCACCACCAGGTTGAACCCACCGTAGGCGGCCGGGTCGATGTGCGCCAGCAGGGCCGCCTCGTCGCTGTCGCCGCGCAGCCAGCGGGTGGCCAGCTCGCCCCGGCTGCGCTGGCCGGGGCCGGCCTGGGCGCTGCGCACATTGGTGAGCATGGCCACGCGACCGGCGTCGCTCGCGCCCAGCCAGGTGCCGCCATCGCGCAGGTCGCGCCCGGCCACCACGGTGGGGCCGTCGGGCAGCGTCCAGCGGTGCAGCGGCGCGGTGGGGCGGTCGAAAAACTCGTCGCGATTCGCCGCGATCAGCAGCGGGCAGGCCGGATCGGCGTCGATGGCGAAAGCAATCAGGCACATGGGGGTTTCCGTGCCGTGCGTGGCCGGCTCAGGCGCTCAAATGTCGTCCAGCAACGGGTAGGGCAGGGGCAACACGGCCAGTGCCGGGCCATCGGCGCTGCCCGCACGCAGTTGGCCCCCGGCCGCGGCGCTGGTCTGCATGGAGACAATGGCGTCCCAACCGGCCTCGGGGTGGGGTGCCGCCGCGGCCACGGTGCCGCAAGGCTGGCTGGCATCGCTGTCGTGGAACACCTCCTGCCCCACCTGCAGCGGTCCGTCGCCATGGACCAGATAGGCCCGGCGCTTGAGCGTGCCGCGGAACTGGCTGCGGGCCACGACTTCCTGGCCCGGGTAACACCCCTTCTTGAAGTTCACGCCGCCGACCGACTCGTAGTTGAGCATCTGCGGCACGAAGGCCTCGGCGATGGGCTGGGTGAGGGGGGCCACGCCACTCTGCACCTCCAGCCAGGCCCAGAGGATTTCGGGCAAACGCTCGCCGGCCGGGGCCGGTTGTTCGGCCGGTGCCACCCACAGGGCGCGCGCCACGCCCGCGCCCGGGTACAGCTGCACCGTCTGGCCATCATCGGGCCCACCGGTCAGGCTCCAGGGTTTTTGCGCGCCGCCGGGCTGAGCGGCGCCACCCGCCAGACCCCAGATCTGGAACGCGTCGCTGGCGTCGACCAGCTTGACCTTGGCGCGCAACACAAACATGGACAGCCGTTTCAGCGTGGCGGTCAACACGTCGCGGCTGCAGACCAGCAGGATGTCGTCGTGCGCGCGCTTGAAGCCGACAAAACTGGCCAGCATGCGGCCCTTGGCCGAGCAGAAGCCGGCCAGCCGCGCCTCGGACAGACCGAGCAGCGAAAAATCCTGTGTCAACTGCCCGTGCAGGAACTTCGCCGCGTCCTCGCCCTGGGCGCGGATCACCCCCAGTTGGGGCAGGGGGGTGGCGCCCTGCAGCCGGGCCGGGTCAAGCGTGGTGAAAGGGGCGACAAGGGTCATGGTGGGGCCGGGTGATCAAAGGGCTGGGAAACAGCGGTCGATTATGATCTTTGGCCCGGTTCGCCGCCGGGTTGCCCCTGGTTTATCCCCCCTTCCTGCCCCTGTTCAACCCAAACCCCTGATGCGCGCTTTCAAACTGCTGGTCGTTGCTGTCGTCGTCGCCACGCTGCTGCCCGCACTGGGCGCCTGGTGGTTGCAGAATCCCCTGGACATGCCGCCCTCGGCAAGCGCCGAAACACCGTTGGAAGTGAACGTGCCCCCCGGGGCGTCGGCCCGCACCGTCGCCCAGGCGGTGAGCCAGGCCGGGGTGCGCACTTCTTCGGTGCTGCTGTACGCCTGGTTCCGGCTTTCAGGCCAGTCGCGCGCGATCAAGGCGGGCACCTACGAGTTCGCGCCGGGCACCACGCCGCGCAGCCTGCTGGACAAGCTGGTGCGCGGCGAGCAGGCGCTGCGCAGCCTGACGCTGGTCGAAGGCTGGAACATCCGCGACCTGCTGCAGGCGGTGCGCAGTTCGCCCGACCTCACGCAGGACCTGGACGGCCTGAGCCCGGAGGAGGTGATGGCGCGCATCGGTTACCCGGAGCGCCACCCCGAAGGGCGTTTTTTCCCCGACACCTACCGCATGGTCAAACACACCCCGGCATCGGTCGTGCTGCGCCAGGCCGCGCAGGCCATGGACGAGCGACTGGCCCAGGCCTGGGCCGAGCGCGCGCCCAACACGCCGCTGCGCTCGGCGGACGAGGCCCTGATCCTGGCCAGCATCATCGAAAAAGAGACCGGCGTCGAGCGCGACCGCCCGATGGTGGGGGCCGTGTTCAACAACCGGCTGCGCATCGGCATGCGCCTGCAGACCGATCCGAGCGTGATCTACGGCCTGGGCGAACACTTTGACGGCAACCTGCGCCGTGTGGACCTGCAGGCCGACACCCCCTACAACAGCTACACCCGCGCCGGCCTGCCACCCACGCCGATCGCCATGCCGGGCTGGAGCTCGCTGCGGGCCGCCGTGCAGCCGGCCGCCACGCGCGCGCTGTATTTCGTGGCGCGCGGCGACGGCACCAGCCAGTTCAGTACCACCCTTGACGAGCACAATGCGGCCGTGCGCCGCTTCCAGCTCAAGCGCTGAACACCATGTCCGAACCCAGCACGCCCCTTTCCGCCGGACTCTTCATCACCTTCGAGGGCATCGACGGTGCGGGCAAGTCCACGCACATCGCCGCGTTGGCCGAGGCGTTTCGCCTGCAGGGACGCAGCGTCACGCTCACGCGCGAACCCGGCGGCACACCGCTGGCCGAGAAGCTGCGCGCCCTGGTGCTGGGCGAGGCCATGGACCCGCTGACCGAATCGCTGCTGGTGTTCGCCGCGCGGCGCGACCACCTGCTGAGCGTGATCGAGCCAGCGCTGGCGCGCGGGGACGCCGTGCTGTGCGACCGCTTCACCGATGCCACCTTTGCGTACCAGGGCGGTGGGCGGGGTTTCGACCTCGCGACACTCTCGGTGCTGGAGCGCTGGGTGCAGGCCACGCCCGCCGTGCAGGCCCCTGCGATCCGCCAACCCGACCTGACGCTGTGGTTCGACCTGCCCGCCGAGATCGCGGCGGCGCGCCTGGCCGATGCCCGCGCGCCCGATCGGTTCGAGGCCCAGCCGGTCGCTTTTTTCCGGCGCGTGGCGGCCGGTTATGCGGCCCGTGCCGAGGCCGAACCGCAGCGCTTCGCCCGCATCAACGCCGACCAGCCCCGCGAGCGGGTTTGGCAAGACATCGTCGACACCTTTGCGCGGCGCGGCTGGTGGCCCGGCGCGCCACTGACTCCAGGTGGTTCGCATTGAGCGCACGGCCATGACGGAACCGTCCCACGCCGCAACGGCCCCCGCGCCCTGGATCCAGCGTCAGCTCTCGCGGCTGCTCGGTCAGCGCGGACACGCCTGGCTGCTGCAGGGGCCCTCGGGCCTGGGGCAGTACGAACTGGGCCTGGCGCTGGCCCAGGCCTGGCTGTGCGAAGCACCCACCGCCACCGGGGCCTGCGGGGTGTGCAGCAGCTGTCATCTGGTTGGCAGCCATGCCCACCCGGATTTCGTGGTCCTCATGCCCGAAACCGAGATGCTGGCCCTGGGCTGGCCCTTGTCCGAGTCGGCGCAAAAAGAGATCGACGACAAAAAACGCAAACCGAGCAAGGAAATCCGTGTGGAGGCGATGCGTGACACGGTCGCTTTTGCCCAGCGCACCAGCGCGCGTGGGCGTGGCACCGCGGTGCTGGTGTACCCGGCCGAGCGCATGAACCACGTCACCGCCAATGCCCTGCTCAAGACCCTGGAAGAGCCGCCGGGCGACACACGCTTTGTGCTGGCCAGCGAAGCCACGCACCAACTGTTGCCCACCATCCGCAGCCGCTGTCAGACCCATGCCATGAGCTGGCCGGAACCCGCCGAGGCGCTGGAATGGCTACTGGCGCAGGCCCGCACCCAGGGCGCGCCGAAAGCCACCGCCGAAGAAGCCCGGGTGTGGCTGCTCGCGGCGGGCGGGCGGCCCGATGACGCGCTCGCCTGGGCTCGCACCGGGCTGAGCGCCCAGGCCTGGGGCCTGCTGCCCAAGGCGCTGGCCCAGGGGGACTGGAGCACCCTGGCCGACTGGCCCGCGGCCCAGCAGCTCGAAGTGTTGCAAAAGCTCTGCCACGATCTGATGGCGTCGGCCTCGGGCGCCGCGCCGCGCTTTTTTGCCGCCGATCATCTGCCCGCGGCCCCGCGCTGGGGCATCCTGGCGCGCTGGTCGCGCGAGCTGATGGACGCCGCGCGCACCGTGGAACACCCCTTCAACCCGGGCCTGATGCAAGAGGCCTGGGTCGCCAGCACCCGTCTGGCGCTTGGCAGCAAGGCGACCCGCGGCTGAGCGCCGCCTGCTGGGCCCCACGGCCAGCAGGCCGCTCGCTGGCCATGGGTTTGCCGCTAAACTTGAGCGCCATGAGCACTTCCCCTCCTTTGTCAGCGAATGCCGCACGCCCGAGCGTGATCCAGCTCTCCATCAAGGAGAAGGCGGCGCTCTACGCGGCGTACATCCCGCTGTTCTCCGACGGGGGCATCTTCATCCCCTCGGCGCGTGAATACCGCCTCGGCGATGACGTGTACGTGCTGCTCAGCCTGCCCGATGACGCGCAACGCTACCCGGTGGCCGGCAAGGTCGCCTGGGTCACGCCCGCCAAGGCCCAGGGTGGGCGCACGCAGGGCGTGGGCATCCGTTTCCCGGCCGACGAAAAATCGCGCCTGCTCAAGAACAGGATCGAGGATATCCTGGGCTCGCATCTGGGCTCGGAACGATCGACCCAGACCATTTGAGTCCGGCTGCGCCCACCAGCCCCGCTGAACACCCGACCGCCCGCCCGCATGGCCGGCGGGCGCTGTCTTTGATGGATCGCCCCGCTTCATGTTCACCGACTCCCACTGCCACCTGAGTTTTCCCGAGCTGCGCGAGCGGCTGCCCGCCATCCTGGAAGCCATGCAGCAGGCCCAGGTGGAGCGGGCGCTGTGCATCTGCACCACGCTGGAAGAGTTTGAGGACGTGCACGCGCTGGCGCGCGAGCACGCCAACCTGTGGTCCACCGTGGGGGTGCACCCGGACAACGAGGGCGTGCTGGAGCCGACGCTGGACGATTTGTTGACGCGGGCCGCCCGAGCACGCGTGGTGGGCATCGGCGAGACCGGGCTGGACTATTACCGGCTGGGCGAGCGCAGTGTGGCCGACATGGAATGGCAGCGCGATCGCTACCGCACGCACATCCGGGCCGGGCGGCAGACCGGGTTGCCTCTGGTGATCCACACCCGCAGCGCGTCCGAGGACACGCTGGCCATCCTGCGCGAAGAGGGTGGTTTTTCCAGTCTGGCCCAGCCATCGCCCGGCCAGGCCGTTTCACGCGGCGTGTTCCACTGCTTCACCGAAACCGAGGCGGTGGCCCGTGCGGCGCTGGAGCTGAATTTCTACATTTCGTTTTCCGGCATCCTGACCTTTCGCAACGCCGCCGACCTGCGCGAGGTGGCCCGTTTCGTGCCGCTGGAGCGCATCCTCATCGAAACCGACAGCCCCTACCTGGCGCCGGTGCCCCACCGCGGCAAGACCAACAACCCCTCCTACGTGCCCTTCGTGGCGCAACAGATCGCCGAGATCAAAGGGCTGGCGCTGCAAGACGTGGCCGAGGCCACCAGCCGCAATTTCGAACGCCTGTTTGATCAGGTGACGGGGTGAACCATGTTGAGAAATAACTTCAATAAATCGATAAAGCTGATTGTTATTTCATGGTTTATTGGCTTTTTAGGAACGCTTCACGCCGGGTCCTTTGAGGACTATTTCAAAGCCGTCGTGCATGACGACGAATCGGCCGTGATCGCGCTGACCCTGCGGGGCTTTGACCTGAACACCCGCAATGCCGATGGTGACCACGCCCTGTTTCTGGCCCTGCGCGAGGGCTCCTTGAAAGTGGCGGATTTTCTGCTCGACCAGACGGTGGTTCAGGTCGAGGCGCGCAACGCCCAGGGCGAGAGCCCGCTGATGATGGCGGCGCTCAAGGGCCATCTGGCGCAGGCCCGCCGGCTCATCCAGCGCAAGGCCGAGGTCAACAAGCCGGGCTGGACGCCGCTGCACTACGCCGCCAGCAACGCCACAACCGTGAGCGTGGACATGGTGCGCCTGCTGCTGGAGCACCATGCCTACATCGATGCCGAGTCGCCCAACCGCAGCACGCCCCTGATGATGGCCGCGCACTACGGTTCGACGGACGTGGTGCAACTCCTGCTGGAAGAGGGCGCGGACCCGATGATCCGCAATGAACAGGGCATGACCGCGATCGACTTCGCCCGCCGGGCCCAGCGCGACGCCCATGCCAGCCTGATCGCCTCCTTCGTGCGCGCCAGGCAGCCCAAGGGCCGCTGGTAGTCTGTTCGCACCCCGCCGCGGGCGGGCACGAGCGGCCCACGGATAGGTGTAACCCACATGGCCGGCCCTTCCTGTGCCCCTCAGAATGCGTGCATATTCAAAACTTGAGGAGACGCATCGTGGCCCTGGCCAGTCAAAAGGACTTTTTCTCGGGACTCATGTTCATGGTGGTGGGCGGCGCCTTTGCCTGGGGCGCCACCTCCTATGAAGTGGGGGAGGGCGCGCGCATGGGTCCCGGCTACTTCCCGCTTACGTTGGGCATCCTGCTGGTGATCCTGGGTGCCATCGTCACGTTCAACTCTTTCAAGGGCGGCCCTCCGGGCGGGGACCGTGTCGGCGCTTTTGCCTGGCGTCCGCTGGGGTTCGTGCTGGGCGCCAACCTGGCTTTCGGCGCGTTGCTGGTGGGTCTGCCGGTCCTGGGCATTCCCGCCATGGGCTTCATCGTCTCGATCTACGCGCTGGTGATCATTGCCAGCATGGCGCGCAAGGGCTTCAAGCTGAAAGAGGCGCTGATCCTCGCCACCATCCTGGCCATTGGCAGCTACGGCGCGTTTGTCTATCTGTTGAATCTGCAGTTCCCGGTGTGGCCTGCGTTCCTCTCGAACTGATCAGGAGCACAAAAGATGGAATTGTTTGACCATTTGGCACTGGGCTTCGGCGTCGCCTTCACCTTCCAGAACCTCATCTACGCCTTCATCGGTTGCCTGCTGGGCACCCTGATTGGCGTGCTACCGGGCATCGGTCCGCTGGCGACCATCGCCATGCTGCTGCCCGCCACCTACGGCCTGCCGCCGGTGGCCGCGCTGATCATGCTCGCCGGCATCTACTACGGCGCGCAGTACGGTGGCTCCACCACCGCGATCCTGGTCAACCTGCCGGGCGAAGCCTCGTCGGTGGTGACCGTGATCGACGGGTACCAGATGGCGCGCAAGGGCAGGGCGGGCCCGGCCCTGGCCGCAGCCGGTCTGGGGTCCTTCTTCGCTGGCTGTGTGGGCACCCTCATCCTGGCGGCCTTTGCGCCACCGCTGACCGAAATCGCGCTGAAGTTCGGGCCGTCCGAGTACTTCGCGCTCATGGTCGTGGGCCTCATCGGCGCCGTGGTGCTGGCCTCGGGCTCGCTGATCAAGGCGCTGGCCATGATCGTGCTGGGCCTGCTGCTGGGCCTGGTGGGCACCGACGTGAACTCCGGCGTGGCGCGTTTCAGCTTCGACATCCCCGAGCTCACCGACGGCATCAGCTTCCTGGCCATCGCCATGGGCGTGTTCGGTTACGGCGAGATCATCAGCAACCTCTCGCGGCCCGAAGAACACCGCGAGGTTTTCACGGGCGAAGTACACGGCACCATGCCAACGGCCGCCGATTTCAAGCGCATGCTTCCTGCCGTACTGCGGGGCACCGCGCTGGGGTCGGTGCTCGGCATTCTGCCGGGCGGCGGCGCCTTGCTGTCTTCGTTCACGGCCTACACGATCGAAAAGAAGACCAAGCTGCACCCGGGAGAAGTGCCTTTCGGGCAAGGCAACATCCGGGGCGTGGCCGCACCGGAAGCGGCCAACAACGCAGGCGCCCAGACCTCGTTCATCCCGCTGCTGACCCTGGGCATTCCGCCCAACGCCGTGATGGCGCTCATGGTCGGTGCCATGACCATCCACAACATCCAGCCGGGCCCGCAGGTCATGACCAGCAACCCGGAACTGTTCTGGGGCCTGATCGCCTCGATGTGGATCGGCAACGCGATGCTGATCATCCTGAACCTGCCGCTGATCGGCATCTGGATCAAGCTGCTGACCGTGCCGTACAAATGGCTGTTCCCGGCCATCGTGCTGTTCTGCGCCGTGGGGGTTTACTCCACCAACAACAACGTGTTCGACATCTGGATGGTGGCGCTGTTCGGCCTGATCGGCTACATCTTCATCAAGCTCGGCTGTGAGCCCGCACCCTTGCTGCTCGGGTTGATCCTGGGGCCGATGATGGAAGAGTACCTGCGCCGGGCGTTGCTGATCTCACGCGGCGACTGGTCGGTGTTCGTCACGCGGCCGTTGTCCGCCAGCCTGCTGGCCATCGCGGCCCTGCTGCTGATCGTCGTGCTCATGCCCTCGATCAAGAAGAAGCGCGAAGAGGCTTTTGTCGAAGACTGAGTGCTTCGTTTGAAGAGAAAAGAGGGGCGGCAAGGATTCATGTCCGAAGAACGCCCCCGCCAATCACTGGTGTTGGCGCATTTCCAGCCATCCACCAAGGAGCCGGATGCTAAGTGGGTGTAGCCGGCCCCGCCAGACTTGTGTCGCCCTGTAGCGACGCAATCAGCGGACACGAAACATTTCCTTGCCGCGCGTGGCAGGCGTGCACGAGCTCAGACAGCACGGCCTCCATGTGTGCCAAGTCGGCCATCTTCTCGCGCACGTCCCTGAGCTTGTGCTCGGCCAAGCTGCTGGCTTCTTCGCAGTGCGTGCCGTCCTCCAATCGCAGCAACTCGGCAATCTCGTCCAGGCTGAATCCGAGCCGCTGGGCCGACTTTATAAATTTCACCCGAACCACGTCCGCCTCGCCGTACCGGCGAATGCTGCCATAAGGCTTGTCCGGCTCGGTCAACAAGCCCTTGCGCTGATAGAACCGAATGGTCTCCACGTTGACCCCGGCAGTCTTGGCAAAGACGCCAATGGTCAGGTTCTCAAAGATGGTGTGCATGTCGCTTGACTCCGTACATGACTACGGCAGTAAGGTTGCGCCATTCTTTCCGTTTTCGATAGGGCAAACATATGTCTGAACCACAAAGCGGGCGGGGCGCTCTTTTCACCGGCGGGCTGGCTGCCATTCTCGCTTCAACCTGCTGCCTGGGGCCACTGGTTCTGATCACCCTGGGGTTCAGCGGCGCGTGGATAGGCAATCTGACCGCGCTGGAACCATATCGTCCGTTCTTTGCCGGTGCGGCGCTGGTGGCGCTGTTCTTCGCCTGGCGGCACATCTACCGCCCCATACCAACCTGCAAGCCGGGCGATGCCTGCGCGACTCCACAGGTGCGCGGCATCTACAAGCTCTTTTTTTGGATCGTGACCGCGCTGGTACTGGTTGCGCTCGGATTCCCGTACGTCCTTCCCTTGTTCTACTGACCGGAGAGCCCCATGAAAAAGCGGATTGTTTCCCTCGCTCTCATCGCCGCCATTGCTCCGGTGTGGGCCGCCACTCAAACCGTCAAGCTGTCGGTGCCGGGCATGACTTGCGCCGCCTGCCCGATCACGGTCAAGAAGGCGCTCTCCAAAGTCGAGGGCGTGAGCAGGATCGACGTCAGTTTCGACAAGCGCGAAGCCATCGTCACCTTCGACGATGCCAAGGCCAGTGTGCAGAAGCTGACCCAGGCCACGGAAGACGCGGGCTATCCATCCAGCGTCAAGCATTGAGCTGCTGAAGAGCTGGGCGCGACGCCATGGGCTGGGTGACGCGCATCTTTGAAAACGCCCGGGGCGCTGGGCAGCGTCGCCTCGGCGATGGGCCACAGATATGACCACCCTGAAAATCACGCGCATGACCTGCGACTTCTGCACGGTGCTCGACAAAGTGCACGGTGGGATGGGGGCCGACGACAAGCGCAGCGACGGAGAGCGCCCGTTGCATATCGCGGTGATCGGCAGCGGCGGGGCTGCGATGGCGGCGGCGCTGAAGGCCGTCGAGGAGGGCGCGAAAGTCACGCTGATCGAGCGCGGCGCCACCGGCGGCACTTGCGTCAATGTCGGCTGCGTGCCGTCCAAGATCATGATCCGCGCGGCCCACATCGCCCATTTGCGCCGCGAAAGTCCGTTCGACGGCGGCATCGCCGCGACTGTGCCGGCGATTGACCGCCGCAAACTGCTGAGCCAACAGCAGACCCGCGTCGATGAGCTGCGTCAAGCCAAGTACGAGGGCAGCCTGGGCGGCAATCCGGCCATCACCGTGCTGCACGGTGAAGCCCGTTTCAAGGACGCTCAACGTCTTGCCGTCCGCTTGAACGACGGCGGCAAGCGCGTTGTGGCGTTTGACCGCTGCCTGGTCGCCACCGGTGCCAGCCCGGCCGTGCCGCCGATTCCGGGTTTGAAAGAGTCCCCCTACTGGACGTCGACCGAGGCGCTGGTCAGCGACACCATTCCCGAGCGCCTGGCCGTGATCGGATCGTCGGTGGTGGCCCTGGAACTGGCCCAAGCCTTCGCCAGGCTGGGCAGCCAGGTCACGATCCTGGCGCGCAGCACGCTGTTCTTCCGCGAAGACCCGGCCATCGGCGAGGCCGTCACAGCCGCCTTCCGTGCCGAAGGGATCGAGGTGCTGGAACACACGCAGGCCAGCCAAGTCGCCTATGGTGGTGGCGAATTCGTGCTGACCACCGGACACGGTGAGGTGCGCGCCGACAAGCTGCTGGTGGCGACCGGCCGGACGCCGAACACGCGCAGCTTGGCGCTGGACGCGGCGGGGATCGCGGCCAATGCGCAGGGGGCCATCGTCATCGACCAGGGCTTGCGCACCAGCACGCCGCACGTTTATGCCGCCGGCGACTGCACCGACCAACCGCAATTCGTCTATGTGGCGGCGGCCGCCGGCACCCGTGCGGCCATCAACATGACCGGCGGAGACGCTACGCTCAATCTGACCGCGATGCCAGCGGTGGTGTTCACGGATCCACAGGTCGCCACGGTCGGCTACAGCGAGGCGCAAGCGCACCACGACGGCATCGAGACCGACAGCCGCCTGCTCACGCTGGACAACGTCCCGCGTGCGCTCGCCAACTTCGACACCCGCGGCTTTATCAAGCTGGTTGTCGAAAAGGCAAGCGGACGACTCATCGGCGTACAGGCCGTGGCCCCGGAAGCGGGAGAGCTGATCCAGACGGCGGTGCTCGCCATCCGCAACCACATGACGGTGCAGGAGCTGGCCGACCAGTTGTTCCCCTACCTGACGATGGTTGAGGGGCTGAAGCTCGCGGCGCAGACTTTCAGCAAGGACGTGAAGCTGCTTTCGTGCTGCGCCGGCTGAAGAAAAAGAGGTGTTCGATGCCGCGGCGTTGCAGCGGCTGTGCTGTTGGGGACGGAAGGATCAGAGGAACATTCGCAAATGTTCGCCCGCCCATTGCAGCACCCAGAAGAAGGCGCTCATGACGATGGCAATGGTCAGGAACGGATGGTCAACCATGGTGTGGTCCCCAAAGGTCGATGGTGGGATGGCTCCCGGTACCGACGAGGTCATGAAATGCGCGCGCACCGCGCCCACCGAAACGCCGGCGTCGAGGAAAACATCGCGGCCCAGGCCGCGCGCGATGAACAACCCATGTATCGGCCGCCGACGTGGGGGCCGCAGTGGTTTTCTGTATCAAAGTGTTCCCTGGGATTCTGCTGCATCGTATTCTACGATGTATATTATGTTAATAAATAAGTGATAAGAGCCGATCTTCAGGCCGCCGTATCCGGAACACCGGCTCGGCGCAACCCGTCAACATAGATGTCCAGCTGATCGGCATCCAGCACATAGAACAGCCGTTCCCGGGTCCAGCCGCAATTGAAGTCGGGTTTGCGCTCCAGCAATTGTTCACGCGCGCTAGCGATCTCTTCGCCCGCACCGATGTGCCCCAGCGCGGCGAGCCGATGAGCAAACGGCCAGTAGTGGCAATTCGGGGCCCGTACCGCCTGGCTGGCATAGGCATTGGCCCGCGCGAAGTCGCGGGCGAACAGCTTGGCCTGCGCACGGTACGAAAGAAAGGCCCACCGCATGGGGTCGTGCGGACTGAGGTCGAGCGCATGCTGAAACAAGGGATCGGCACGCTCGAAATCACCCATGTAGACGTATGAATCCGCCAGGCCACACCAGGCGATGGCCAGTGCCGGATTGAGGGTGGTTGCCAAGGCCATTTCATCGATCGCGTCCCCGTAACGCTTCTTGACGGTGAGCACCCTGCCCAGCGCAAAACGCACGGATGCGTCCTGGTCATCGAGCTCGACGGCCCGAAGTGCGGTGTTCAGGGCCTCCTCCAGCTGCTGGGGCACCGGCGGTGCATCGAAGTAGATCATGCTGAGCACGACGGCGTAGGACAAGAATGCGTAGGCGAGCGAAAACTGCGGATCGAGCTCGACCGCACGCCGCAGCCAGGCCTGCGCCTCCCGGTTGTCGCCCGGGGTGGCACGGTACAGGTGCGACATGCCCAGGTGGAAATGGTCCCAGGCCTCCAGCGAGCGCGGTGGGTGCCGCACGAGGTGCCGACGCGTGAAATGCCCGATCTCGGGTTCGATGCGCCCGGCGATCTTCTCGGCGATGTCATCCTGCACGGAAAAGATGTCGCCCATGTCGCGGTCGTAGTGCTCGGCCAGCACGGCGTAGCCGTGCCGGGTATCGACCAGCTGGAAGCTGATGCGCAGGCGGCCCTGCGCGCAATGGATGGTGCCATCCACCAGGTAGTCCACCTGCAACGCCGTCGCGGCCATCTTCGGACTCGCACGCTTGAGGCCGAAACTCGCGTTGCGGGCCAGCACGAACAGTGTGCGGCAGCGGGTGAGCAGCCCGATGAGGTCTGCCGCAATACCGTCGGCAAGGTGATCCTGCACGGGATCGCCACTCAGGTTGTCGAAGGGAATGACGGCCACCGACGGGCGTGGGCGTGGCTTGGGTGTCGCTGGCGAATCGATCACGACACCGTCGAGAGGGAATATCTGGGAGATGGCCCCGTCCGGGCTCGTTCCTCCCCTCACCTGGCCAATGAAACGCACGCCCTTGCGCGCATAGGTCCGTATCAGCCGCTGGCTGCGCCCGTCGTCATGAAGTGCCCTTCTGAGCACCGACAGGCGGCTTTCGATGGTCGAGTCGCATACGGTTCGGCCCTTCCATATCTGCCGGACCAGCTCGTCCTTGTCGACGACCCGTTCACGTTCACGAACCAGGTACGCCAACAGATCGAAGACCTGAGGCTCAAGGGCCACCTCCGAGCCCCTGAAGGTGAGCTCCCGCCGCGCCATGTCCAGTACGAAGTCTTCGAACAGGATGTCCATGATTCCTCACGAACGGAGCCGGGATCCGCTGGAGCAAAAGACCAGCAAAAGACAAGAGTTTCTTAAGGACACCACGTCGCTCCTTTGGGCAACATGAACTCCCCTTATTCAACCTGGAGCCGATCATGATCGTCGCACGTTGGCAAGTCAACGCCCGTTTCGGGCTCAAGCAGGAGCTGATCGATGAGATCAGGAACTGGTGGAAAACCATAGGACGTGACATCGGACAGACCGACGTCACCATCCTGACCGGCAGTGTCGGTGCCGCCGAGTCGCTCATCACCGTGGACGTGCGCTGCCCGGACATGGCAGAACTGCAGTCCCAATGGGATCAGCTGGCGCATTTTCCCGAACACAAGGCATTTGCCCTGCGGGTGGAGCCGTTGGTCGTCTCCGGTTCAACCCGTTGGGAGATCCTCAAGGTCGTCACGTGAGTCGCCGCTTCGAGTGGCATTTATCAAGGAGCATGAAAATGACAGTACGTTGCATACCCCTGGCCGCCCTGCTGTTGCTGGGTGCCCACCTCCCCGGCCACACGCAGGACAGCCCGCTTCCCGCCGGCTTCACAACCCAGCCGTTGCTCAAGACCGGCATGACACGCGATAACGAACCCATTCGCTATCCGGCGGCGAACCCCGAAATGGTTTCGGTCATCGGGACCCTGGAAAAAGGCGGCCGCACGCCTTTGCACATGCACCCAGTGCCGGTGTATGTCTACGTGCTGGACGGCGAAATCGAACTGCGTACCGAAGGCAGTCAACCCCAACGCTACAAGGCCGGACAGGCTTTCATCGAATCCCAGAACCGCCAGCACCAGGCTTTCAACGTGGCCCCTGAAGGCCCGAGTCGGCTGCTGGTCGTCTTTGTCGGAGAGGCCGGCAAGCCCACCACCGTCGCCGGCAACTGACCCACGCAACACGACCTCGTCCGCAACGATGAGCCCTCGCATGGACGGTGTCATTGGCCCATGACTTGCTTGAAGCGGGTGTGATGCCGCCCATTCGGGGAAACACCAGCATGGTGCATCGGGCAATTGGACTGCCCAGACCTACAATGTGACCCTCCGGCAGGAGTCCAATCCGGCCACCCTCATTCAACCTTTGCAAGGAAATCCATGAAGCACCTGTTCCTGTCCCTGAGTGTGATCGCCGCCGCCACCCTGGCGGGTTGCGGCAAGACCGAAGCACCGACCCCGGCCGCACCTGCAGCACCCGAACCCGCGGCCGCGGCACCTGCTCCCGCCAGCCAGTGGCCCGAGCTGCGCGTGGCCATCGACCCGACCTACAAGCCGTTCACCTACAAGACCGAAGCCGGCGAACCCGCCGGCTTTGACGTGGACATCGCCAAGGCCCTGTGTGACGAACTCAAGAGCAAGTGCGTTTTCGTCGAACAAGCCTGGGACGGCATGATCCCCGGCCTGCAGGCCAAGAAGTACGACGCCATCATTTCCTCGATGTCGATCACCGAGGAACGCAAGCAGGCCGTGGACTTCACGGGCAAGTACTACAACACGCCGTCGTGCGTGGTGGTGAAGTCGGCACTGAAACTGGGCGCCGAAGCGGCCAACTTCAAGGGCAAGAAGATCGGCGTGCTCAAGGCGTCCACGCAAGAGAAATACGCCATGGGTGAACTCCAGCCCGCGGGCGCCACCATCGTGCCCTACGACGCCCAGGACCAGGTCTATCTGGACATCAAGTCCGGCCGCCTGGACGGCACCGTGGCCGATGTGGTCGAGGTCGCTGGTGGCTTCCTGTCCACCCCGGACGGCAAGGACTACAGCTGCGCCGGTGGCCGCATCCCGGTCGAGTTCGAGAAATACTTTGGCGCTGGCGCCGGTGTGGCGATCCGCAAGGAAGACACGGCCCTGCGTGACGCGCTGGATGCGGGCATCAAGGCCATCCGTGACAACGGCAAGTGGAAGGAAATCGCCGAGAAGCACGTTCCTGGCGTGGACATCTGGGGCTCCTGAGCCTGAGCGCCCGGAGGCCACGATCCAATGACGACTTACCTTCTCAGCATCCTTCAAGGGCTGTTGGTCACCATTGGTGTGTCCCTGGGCGCGCTCATCGTGGCCGCCCTGTTGGGTCTGGCCGGTGCGGCAGCCAAGCTGTCGCACCTCAAATGGCTCAACTGGGTGGGTGACATCTATTCCACCGTGATCCGGGGTGTCCCGGATCTGGTGTGGATGCTCCTGCTGTATTTCGGGGGCCAGATTCTGGTCAACGACATCGCGGAAGCCCTGGGCTTTCGCAGCGGTCCGCAGATCAACCCGTTCGTGGCGGGTGTGCTGACCATCGGTTTTGTGTATGGCGCCTACATGACGGAGACCTTCCGGGGCGCGATCATGAGCGTGCCCAAAGGCCAGTCGGAAGCCGGTTGGGCTTTTGGCATGAGCCGGTTCTACACATTCCGGCGCATGGTGCTCCCGCAAATGGTGCGTTTCGCCCTGCCCAGCTTCACCAACAACTGGCTGGTGCTGCTCAAGGCCACGGCCCTGGTATCGGTGATCGGCCTGGCGGACATCACCAACCTGTCCAAACAGGCCGGCGCCGCGGCGCGTGGGCAGATCCCTGGCGCCGCCATCATCTTCATGGCCTTCGCCGGCCTGCTGTACCTGCTGATCACCAGCATCAGCCTGCTGCTGCTGCGCCACGCCGAAAAACGCTATTCGGTCGGCGTCAAGCGGGGGGATTTCTGATGGACAAGTTCGCCATCATTTTCCAGCCGCAGAACCTGCAGCTCTACTGGACCGGTTTCATCGCCACCATGGAGCTGCTGGCGGTCAGCCTGATCGCGGGCGCCTTGCTGACGCTGCCGCTCACGCTGATGCGCGTGTCGCGCAACCGCTGGGTCTCGTCCCCGGTCTGGCTGTTCACCTACGTGGTGCGTGGCACGCCGCTGCTGATCCAGGTCTATTTCATCTACTACGGCATCGCCCAGCTGGAGTGGGTGCAAGGCCTGTGGGACACCCACTGGCCGTTCACCTGGTTCAAAGACCCCTTCTTCTGCGCCGTGCTGGCGTTCACGCTCAACACCTGCGCCTATACCGTCGAGATGCTGGCGGGCGCCATCAAGGAAACACCGGCGGGCGAAATCGAGGCCGCTCAGGCGGCGGGTTTCGGCAAATGGAACATGATGTTCCGCCTGATCCTGCCCAGCGCCATGCGCCGCACCCTGCCCGGCTATTCCAACGAAGTGGTGATGATGCTGCACGCCACCTCGCTGGCCAGCGTGGTGCCCGCGCTGTACGACCTGACCAACGCGGCCTACGCCATCTACAAGACCTATTACCTGGCGTTCCAGCCGTTCATCTTCGTCGCGGTCCTGTATTTCGTGCTGACCTTCGCGCTGGTGTACGTGTTCCGGCTGCTGGAGCGCCGTTTTCTCGCTTATCTGCGCCCCATTGCCCACTGAAACGACCACCCGTCCTGGGTTAGCCTTGCGCTGCATGACCGGCCCGATCGGGCAGACGCCCGCCCCCTGGCGGGTTCGTGGTCCTAGAACGTCGATATGCAACAGATCAACCACCCCCTCCTCTCGCCCGCGCTGGGCACCCAGCGCCACCTGAGCAGCTGGCATTTCGGTCCGGCGGGCCGCGGCCGCAAGGTCTATGTACAGGCCAGCCTGCACGCCGACGAACTGCCCGGCATGCTGGTGGCCCACCATCTGCGCGGTCTGCTTGAAGCCGCCGAACAGGACAGCCAGCTGCTGGGTGAGGTGGTGCTGGTGCCGCTGGCCAACCCGATCGGCCTGGACCAGACCACCATGCACCACCAGTTGGGCCGCTTCGAGCTGGCCAGCATGGAGAACTTCAACCGCAACTACCCGGACTTCTTCGCGCTGGTGAAGGACGAGGTGGCGGACCAGCTGGGGCCGCAGGCCGAGGACAACAAACGCCTCATCCGCGCCGCCATGCGCCGTGCGCTGGACGCCCAGCGACCGGAAACCGAGCTGCAGAGCCTGCGCCTGACGCTGATGCAGCTGTCCCACGACGCCGACATCGTGCTCGACCTGCACTGCGATTTCGAAGCCGCGGTGCACCTGTACGTGGAACAGCCCATGCTGGACCAGATCGAACCGCTGGCGCGCTTCCTGGGTGCGCGCGCGGTCCTGTGGGCCCGAGGGTCGGGGGCGTCCATCTCGTTTGACGAAGCGCTCTCCGGCCCCTGGTGGCGGCTGCGCGAACACTTCGCCGGCCGGTTTCCGGTGCCCTTGGCCTGCGCCAGCACCACGGTGGAACTGCGCGGCCAGACCGATGTGTCCGAAGCGCTGGCTCGCCAGGACGCGCTCGCCATCTTCCACCACCTGCAACACGCGGGCGTCATCGCGGGCCCCGCGCCGGCCCTGCCCCAGGCCCTTTGCGAGGCCACGCCGCTGGCGGGCACCGAGTCGCTGCACGCGCCCCACCCCGGGGTGATCGCCTTCACCTGTGAGGTGGGCGACGTGGTGCGGGCCGGTCAGGTGCTGGCCCAACTGGTGGACCCGCTGACCCCACGCACCACCCCCATCCAGAGTTCGATCGACGGCGTGGTGTATGCCCGCCACAACCTGCGCTGGGCCACCAGCGGCCTGGAAATCTGCCGTGTCGCCGGCGCCTCCCCGATCCGTTCCGGTAACCTGCTCAGCCCTTGAATCTTCCTCCACACCCATGACCACCAAACTCGAAGCCATCGACATCCGCAAGAGCTACGGCAGCCACGAAGTGCTCAAGGGCGTTTCGGTCACCGCCAACGCCGGCGACGTGATCAGCATCATCGGCTCCTCGGGGTCGGGAAAATCCACCTTTCTGAGGTGCATGAACCTGCTGGAGCGCCCCCAGGAGGGGCGCATCATCGTGGCCGGCGAAGAGCTCAAGCTGGTCAAGGCCAAGGACGGCATGCTCAAGGCCGCGGACGAAAAGCAGCTGCAGCGCGCCCGCTCCCGGCTGGCAATGGTGTTTCAGCACTTCAACCTGTGGTCGCACCTCACGGTGCTGGAAAACATCATCGAGGCCCCCATGCACGTGCTCGGTCAGAGCAAGGACGAGGCGGTCGCCACGGCGCGCAAATACCTGGAAAAGGTCGGGCTGCGCGATGTGGAGGGCAAATACCCGACGCACATGTCGGGCGGGCAGCAGCAGCGGGTGGCGATCGCCCGCGCGCTGGCGGTGGAGCCCGAGGTGATGCTGTTCGACGAACCCACCAGCGCGCTGGACCCCGAACTCGTGGGCGAGGTGCTGCGCGTCATGAAGCTGCTGGCCGAGGAAGGCCGCACCATGCTGGTGGTGACGCACGAGATGGGTTTCGCGCGCGAAGTGTCCAACCACCTGATCTTCCTGCACAAGGGCTGCATCGAAGAGCAAGGTGTGCCGGCCGAGGTGCTTGCGCGGCCCAAGAGCGAACGGCTGACCCAGTTCCTCTCGGGCAACCTGAAATAAACCGCTCCTGTCCGGCCAAAACACCAAACAGCGGGGATCTTGCCCCGCTGTTGGCCGGCTTGGCCCCCCTCCTTTTGTCGGAACATAGGCGCAGCCCGAACGGCCTCCCCTGTTGTTCCACACGAAAGGAAATCCCATGAGCACCACCGAAACGGTCGGAAGCAGCGTCACTGGCCAGTGGTCGCAGGCCCTGGCGTCCATCGGATCGGCCTTGTCCGGCAAGCTGCAGGACAAGATGTTGAAGAAGATGGACACCGACGGCAACGGCACGGTCGGCAAGACCGAGTTCGAGGCCGCGATGGAGAAGGTTTCCACCAAGTACGGCATCGATCTGGGCCAGGATCCGCAGGCCCTGTTTGCCGGCCTGGACAGCGACAGCGATGGCGCCCTGAATGGCGAGGAACTGGGTCAGGTGATCCAGAACCTGTTCGCCCCACCCACGAACACCCAGGATTTCCTGCAGTCGCGCGGCAACGAAGAACAGTTCGGCGCGCTGGATTCCAACGGCGATGGCAGCCTGTCGATGGCGGAGTTCACGGGGCAAAGCAGCGCCGATGGGGCCGATCTGTCCATCGTGTCGACCACGACGACGACCACCACCCTGGTGAGCTCCGGGTCCGAAGTGCCTGTGGCCACCGGTGAAGTCGCGCCCACCACGACCACCGCGCAAACCGACGCGGCAACCCCGGTGGCCGCCGCCCCCGCCGATCCACTGCAGGCCCTGATGGACGGGCTGGACGGCGATGGCGACGGTCAGATCAGCGACAGCGAGCTGACCACCTTCGTCAGCCAGCTCAACAGCCAGATCGAAGCCGCCACCCGCAAGTACAACGAAACCGCGCTCGCCGGCCTCAGCGACACCGGCGGCCTGAACGAGGCGGCCTGAGCCTGAACCCTCAGGGCACCAGGGTCAGGCTGCTGGCCCAGCGCTCTGGCTGCATGCGCAGCGGCCGGTATTGCACCTCGGTCCAGGGCCGGCTCATGTCGCGGTAGCGGCCTGAAAACACATTGCCGCTCTGCCCTGTCTGGTAGATGAAGCGGGAGTTCTCCAGATCGGACAGGTCGTACAGCGCGCGCAGGCTGGCGGCGTGCCGGTTGGCAAACGGGGCGTCGGCCTTGTCCAGGTGGTACTGCCCCACGTTGATGGTGAACGGATCGCCGCCGGTGGGGCCGCGCACCTCGAACAACGGCGCCAGCGCCTTCACATTGCTCAACGGCCGGTGCACCGAAATCGACGGGTGCGCGTCGCCCCAACGCCAGGCCGAGACGTCCTGGCCGTGTTTTTCCTGCAACCGGTCAAGCGCGCGCCCCAACGCCTGTGCGCTTGCCTCGGCACAACCCGGCGCGCCACACCAGCCGGTGTCGTCGCGCTCCAGGATGCCCTCCACCGCGTTGCGGAACAGGCGCTTGCCGTACATGCCCTCGAAGCGCTCGCGGCCCAGTTTGCCGCCGATCACCCCCCGCGTGAATTCGTCGACCCAGGCGGTGTAGATCAGCGGGGCCGCGGCGTCCGCGCGCATCACGCCGTCAAAACCTTTGAGCGCTTCCTGGGCCGCGGCGGCCAGTGGATGGCTGGACGCGGTCTTCTGCAGGAAGGGCAACAGGCGCAGGGTGGCGGCGGAGAACTGGTCGGCGTGCATGGCCTCGAACGAGGCCATGCTGTGCCGCGGTGTTTTCGCCAGCAGGGCTTCGATGCGCTCCTGGCGGTACGCCGCGGCCCAGTCCTGGGTCAGGAAATACGGGTAGTCGGGGCCGTGGATGCGCTGGTTGGCGGTGGCTATCCAGCCCTTGGCGCCGTCGTCCTGCGGCGTGTCCTCGAAACGCAGCCAGCCGGCCCAGTCGTAGCGTGCGTCCCAGCCCGGTGCCGGGGCCACGCCCCGGATGTCGTTGGCGGCGGACCGCACCGGCACCCGCCCCACGGCCTTGTAGGCCACGCGCCCGCTGCGGTCCGCCATCACGGCGTTTTGCATCGGTGCGTGGAACTGGCGAAACGCCTGCATCAGGTCTTCCACCGATTGCGCCCGGTTGGATTCGAGCGTCGCCTGCACGTTGCGGTTGTCCGCATCCAGCGCGGTCCAGCGCAGCGCGACGGCATAGCGGGAGGTGTCTATCAGCTCCTGGGCGCGCCCGGGAATGTCGCTGAGCACGGGGCCGTGGCGGGTGCTGCGCACGGTGTGCTGCACGTCTGCCTGCCCCTTGACGCGGATCGTCTCGACCCGGGTTTCAAACGCGGTCCAGGCCTGGGCGCCTGGGTCCGACGGCACGCGGTACTGCGTGGGGTTGGCCGGGTTGATCTGCTCCAGGTACAGGTCCTGCACGTCGGGCCCGGTGTTGGTGAATCCCCAGGCCACCTGGTCGGTGCGACCGAGCACCACGAAGGGGGTGCCCGGCAGCGTGGCGCCGATCACGTTCATGCCTTTGATGCCGTCCGCGTCGGGCGCCTGCAGGTGCGCGAAGTACCAGATGGCGGGCGCACTCAGGCCGAGGTGCGGGTCGTTGGCCAGCAGCGGCTGGCCGGTCTCGCTGCGTGAGCCCGCCACCACCCAGTTGTTGGAGCCCTTGCCCTCGATGTTGCCCAGCTCGTTGGCCCAGAGCTGCATGTCGCGGCCGATCTGCGCCATCATCGTCGGCGCCGGCGCGGCCGACGACGAGGTCTGGGCGGGCCCGGCGCGGTACACACCCAGCTCGCGGTACAGGCTCGCCAGATCGGCCTGCGCCGCCGGCAGCTCGCCGGGGTATGGCGGGAACAGCTGCCACAGCTGCGCCGTGTCCAGCACCTGCAAGGCCGAGAGCCGAGCGAGCTCGTTGCCCCAGTTGCCACCCAGGTCAAGCGCCATCATGAGCGCCCAGCCCGCGCTGTCCAGCGGGCCCCAGTACTGCCCTGCCCGGGCCACTTCGCGCGGGTCGGTACCCAAAAGGTGGAACTCGGGCGACAGCGCCTGATCGCTGTGGGCAAAGAACGCGTTGACGCCGTCGCTGTAGGCCTGCAGCGCCACCTGCGCCTCCTCGGGCAAACCGGCGAACTGCCGGCGCGCGGCCTCGCGGATGCCCAGGGTGCGCATGAGTCGGTCGGTGTCCAGCGTGGCCGGGCCCACCACCTCGGAGAGCGTGCCGCGCATGATGCGGCGGTTGAATTCGAGCTGCCAGCCACGCTCCTGCGCGTGCACATAGCCCATGGCCATCCAGGCATCGCGCGGGTCGCTGGCCCGGACGTGGGTCACATCGCCCGCATCGCGCTGCACCTGCACTCCCGCGCCAAGGCCGGTCAGCCGCAGTTCACCACGGGTCTGGGGCAGGCTTTGCCCGATGTAGATCGCGGCAGCGACCGCCACCACACACAAAAGGGCGCACAAGGCCCATGCGAAACGTTTGGTCCAGCGCACCTTGTCTCACTTCGTTGGTTTTATGGATTCCCGCCAGAAAGAAGCCTGCCTGGCAGGCCCTCCGGTGGCCGTCCCCTTTGCGGGGATCCGATGGCCTATTTGCGCGATTGTCCGCGCCCGAGCAGCATGTTGCCATCCACCAGCCGGAAGCGCACGGTGGGGGCGCTGAAGTCCGAGAACGGCGCACCCATGGCGATCTCGCCATCGCTGTGCAGCAGGCACTCCTGCCGACGCAGGGCGATCACGTTGTCCCCCCCGGCGAACCGCACCCAGGTGCCGTAACTGCTCACGTCTTCCAGCACATAGTTGCCGGAGCGGATGTCGATGCTGGCGTGCGTGCGGGAAACCCGGGGGTCGTTGACCACGAAACCGGCCTCCGGCACGCGGCCGATGGTCAGTGGCAGATCGGTGATGCTGAACAAACGGCTGGCGTCGAGCCAGGCCAGCTCGATGCCGCCAAAAACCGAATCGGCCGACACCCCCAGGGTGTGCAGATCGGCCGGCAGGGTCAGGAATTCCGACAGCATTTCGGTCTGCCATTCGATGCGGAACACCTCGCACGGCTCGGCCCGGCCCTTGATGCGCATGGGCCCCAGACTGCGGCTGCGCACCCCGCTTCGAGGGCTCAGCTTGTGCACCACCGCATCGTTGACCAGGATCTGTTCCGGCCCGGCCAGATCGCTCAGGCGCGAAGCCAGGTTGACGGCATCGCCAAAACAGTCGCCATCGACCTGCACCACCTGGCCACGGGCCATGCCGATCTGCATCATGAGCTTGAGCCGGTTGGGCCAGTTGGAAACCCGCTTGGCGTGCTCCTGCTGGA
>Ga0209343_10002065_pt1 | contig 26320 bp, 28 predicted proteins | sample RifCSPlowO2_02_FD_184026 | JGI IMG/M metagenome (GOLD analysis project Ga0209343, IMG submission 184026) | Groundwater microbial communities from Rifle, Colorado - Rifle CSP2_plank lowO2_0.2 (SPAdes) (version 2) | ecosystem: Environmental > Aquatic > Deep subsurface > Groundwater | place... | reverse complement strand
TCGAACGTCGTTCTAATCGCGGAAAGCGCTTAGGGAAGTGGTGGCCAAGGGCGGAATCGAACCACCGACACAAGGATTTTCAGTTTTGCCGGGCAAATTGGGTGCGTAAGGCCGTCAATCGCTTACCAATTGCTTGCCAGCACCCAACCCGGCCAGATTCTCTGTGAGACAGGGTGTGCCCGGCATCATCGCGGCACAATTTCGGCACAGCGAGCCGCCTACTTTCCGCCCGGGATCAGAGTGAAGCGAGTGCGGTCGGGCAGCCTGAAAACAAGAAAATCCCGGTCAAGTGTCCAGATCTCGCGCACGCGGGTCCGTGAGGCCGCATACACCAGGCTCGCATCGGCAAAGTCGCACGGCAGATCGCCATACTTGACCATCGTATCGCGCATGAATTCGACGCCGGCATCGATCGAGACAATCGCCACGTCTGCAGCCGAGATCCAATCGAGAACGCGGCCCTGCAGCCGGTCGGGCATGAAGGAGCAGGCTTCGGTGACCACCGGCCAGGTGGTCAGGAAGCGACCCTCGTAATTCTTCAGGAGCGCTGTGAGTTGAGAGTGGAAGCGGTCGCGTCGATTTACGATGGCGACTAGCGCCCCGGTATCAAGGAGCGCGCTTTGCACGCCGGTATTTCGCCCGAAGGGCCCGGCGAACGTACTTCCGGTGGTTCAGGGCGAGATCGGGCGGCCCGTCGATGCAACCGAGCAGGCCAACCTTTACGGCCGCCTCGTAGGGCGTGAGGCGCTCGGGAGAGCGCTTTGCGGTAACCGACTTCATGGCGGTCTGCCCAGTCTTCAGGAGCAAGCATTCTATCAGCACGAATCCAGCGAAGTATTGGTGGCCAAGGGCGGAATCGAATATTGCCCTGGAAGCCCCGTGGTTCCTAGAGGTAAGACAAGGCCAGCAGGTCAGTTGCCCCCATACTTGCCCCCAAGACGTCTGTGCGTCTCGAGCTCAAGTGTCTGCATTCGGTCAGGAGCGGACGTTCGTGCCACCCTCGCCGGGAATCGGTCTCCAGTTGTGATTGGTCCGAAGATTCCTGGGCCAATCAGTCAACTCCAGACAAATAGGCAAATCGCTGCCCACAGCGCACTCGCGGATCATCTCGAAATTCAATTCATCTAAACGAGGAGTTCCAATAGATCGTGCCCGACGATCGTTTCTCCAATGAACTCGGATTCTGCCTCGTCCCTTACCTGCTCCACGTCGGCGCCAGGCAATAAATGAGTGCAAACGAGGCGCTTCACCCCCGCTGTCTGTGCCATCTGACCCGCCTGACCCGGAGACGCATGGAAGCCTATAAGCGCATCACGGATTTTGCGCGAACGCTCATCGCCATAGAGACGTGAGTGGACCGCGCAGGTGTCTTGCACAAGCAGATCGGCCGCGTCGGCGCATTTCACAAGTTCATCGCAAGCCGCCGTATCACCAGAGAAAACTATCCGTCTCCCTGCATAGCTAAAACGATAGGCATAGGTCGTGACAGTGTGCTTTACCCGAGTCGCGGTTACGCTCACCCCGTCTCGTTCGTACGCCAGTCCTTCGCCAATCTCGTGGACTTGTATGCTGTCGATGCCGGAACGGACGTAACCAACTCCGCTAATCCAGTCGACGTCGCCTTTGTAGAGCGTGCCGAACAAGAGCTCGTGCATCCTCTTTGTTCCCGGAGGACCCCATACCTCCAGGGTTGGTCGCCCTGCCGACCAACCACCCCAGACGAGGGATGCATAGCCTAGGATGTGATCCCAGTGTAGATGTGTCAGAAAAATCTTCTGGACTGCCGTTACGTCACGGCCTGCACGAACGAGCTGAGTCGTTACCCCGTCACCGCAATCGACTATGAATGATTGCCCTCCTATCTCGATAAGCTGAGCAGGTTGGCACCGGTCCGGGCAAGGCCTCGGCGACCCCGTTCCAAGCAGTACAACCCTCGTTTTGGACATGATCTTTCCGATGTGGGACGGGAAGCGAAGTCTAGGAAATTGGACGCTTAAGCGCTCCTGGAGATTTCTTCGATGAATCGTTGGCGCAGTGCCTTCCGGTCAAGCTTGCCAACGCTCGTCTGCGGCAGTGAGTCGACGAAATGCCACTCCTTCGGGCATTTGAAGCCTGCTAAACGCCCCTCTGCCCGGCACCATGCATCGAGGACTTGAGCGCTCAATCCATCTCGTCGCGGCACCACGAACGCGACGATCCGCTGTCCCCAGCGCTCATCGTCCACCCCCAGGACTGCCACGGCAGCTACATCGGGATGCGCGTCGATCACTTGCTCGATCTCTTCTGGGGCGACCTTGATCGCGCCCGTCGTAATCTGGTTGTCTGCGCGTCCGCCCAAATAGACGTACCCATCTCGGTCGACGTGCCCGAGGTCTCCGGTGCGGTACCAGCCGTCCTTGGTTAGGACCCTGTCTCGCCAGCCTGGATCGCCCCAGTTGAAAAGCGCAAAGGAGGCCGCCCGCACGACCACTTCGCCGATTTCTCCGGGTGGTTTCTCCATCACTGTGGAGGCGCCTACATCGGCAATACGCAGGTCGGAGTTAATGCTCGGCTTTCCCACGCTGCCCCATTTTCCCAGTTCGATGAAATCTGCGCTCCGTATGACACAGCCCCCGATTCCGAGGCATTCCGACATCCCGTAGAAGCTGCAGAACGCGGGGCAGACCCGCTCCATGAGCTCCTTTAACTTGTCTGGAGCCATCTTTTCCCCGAGGTACGCTGCCATCCGCAGCGAATTCAGATCGTAGGCATTCGAGCCCACGGCCAGTGCCGCTCGCCACTGCGTCGACGTGAGCGCAGCGCACGTTATCCGGAGGTCTTGGACTACTTCAAGAAATGCCTTTGGATCCCAGCGCGCCTGAAAGGCCACTGCCGCCCCGTGATTCAAGAAAGAGCCGGGATGGACCAGCCAGACCACGAACGATGGGGAGAACGCGTTCAGAAAACGGTCCTGAGGTGTAATTCCGGACCACATATAAAGCCCGCCCGTCCATGACTCGAGCACAGAAGCGTTCGAATGAACCAGTGCCTTCGGCACTCCCGTGCTACCCGAAGAGAGCTGAATGATGGCGGGATCCTCCTCCCGGATCGTTACCCCGCAATCACTATCGGAACACTTCAGTAGCTCCAACAGCGGTACCGCACTCTCTTCAGGTGTCCGGCCCATACACACCAGTCTGAGCAAAGGAAATGCTGTTGCAATTTCCCGCACGACCGACGTTCTTTCCGCATCGAATACAAGGATCCTCGGCTCTAGGCGCTGGAAGAGCTTGATCTGATGTTGCGTCGTCTCCCTTAAATGCAAATTGACCGTGATTGCTCCAATGCGCTGGCCAGCGTAATAGGCAAGCGCATGGTCGACGGTCCCGGTGCATAGAAAGGCGATGCGATCACCATGACGCGCACCCAATTCCCAGTATCCGCGCGCAATGCGTCGCGTTGAATCCCCGAAATCCGCATACGTAACAACTCGGGCGCCTTCTATGAGCGCGGGCCGGCTCGCATACCACCGGCACGAACGATCCAGAGCGCTTCGGATCGTAAGGACGCCGGACATAGGCGTGATCACGGAACCGTCGGTCGCTTCAGTCGTCCGTCTCATGCGCGCAAACCGTCCAGCAGTACTTGGGTGTATTCCTCTGCTATCCGCTCAACGGTCAGGCGACCGTCGGGTCTATACCAATAAGCAATCCCGTTCAGGAGCGCGATCACGCCATAGCTCACCACCTTGACGTTGCACTGCCGGATCGACTTCTCTTTGATTCCCTGAATCAGCACATCTTGAATCACGCCTTCGTACTGATCGCGTTGGGACATGATCCGCTGTCGGTGCTCCCCCCTGAGCCGGTTGAGCTCCCTCGTCACGACCATGAACTGGGCAGGGTCCTCCGACAAAATCCGGATGTGTTCTTGAATGAGTCTGCGCAAAATCGTGGGCGCGTCCTTCAAATTCAGCTTCAGCACTCTCTCGGCCGCACTGAGCAGCAGGCGGTTGCCTTCGTCCAAGATGGAGAAAAGGATCTCGTCCTTGCCTCCAAAGTGGTAATAGAGGGAGCCACCTTTCATGGATACCTTACGTGCGATCTGTCGCACGGTGGTCGCGGTGAATCCCTGAACGGCGATCAAGCGCTTGGCCGCCTCCTTGATTTCGCGGCGCGTCAGCGACATTTCGCTCATCGCGCCGTCGCCCGTCCCTTGCTCTCTTGGCTTCATGACCTGGCCCGCCAAAGCGCAATCCGGCGGGGAATACGAAGCTTGATCAATCCTTTCGGAGCCCAAGCAACAACGGCGACAAATAGCAATCCGAGGAAGATTGGGTAGGCGGTCAGGGTGTTGAGGATCTGTTTGAGCGATATGAAGAGTGCAGCACCGACGACAGGGCCGATAAGGGTCTGCACTCCGCCAAGCAACACCCAAATGACGATTTCTGTCGAAAGCTCAGGGCCCACCAGATCAGCGGACAGCGTACGAACGACCAGCGCATAGAGAACACCCGCGATCCCCGCAATCGCGCCTGAAACGACCGTAATCTGGAACTTGAAGCGCTCGGTGTTGTACCCCATGGCCTGCATCCTGCGCTCGTTTGCCTTGATACCAAGAAGCACAAGTCCATAGCTAGAGCCCACGAGCTTAGCAGCCAAGGCCCAGATGCTTACTCCGATGAGCGCCACTGCCGCGTAACGCGCGTCCGACGGCAGCCCGGCAAAGGAAAACTTCTCTGGCACATACAGCCCGTTTTCGCCTCCAGTCATCGGAGTCCACGCGAGAGCGATGATGAAGAACGCGAACGAGCAAAGGAGGGTGACGATGATGTAGCCGACGCCCCCTGTCTTGGTCGCGAAGTAGCCCACAAGGGTAGTTATGACTATGACCGCGACCATGGCGGCCAGAATCGCAAGGGCAAGTGAACTCGAGCGCGTCGCTACTATGGCGAAGGCATATGCCGGCACACCAAAGAAGACTGCATGACCAAAGCTTGGCAGGCCGGTGTAGCCGATAAGGAGATCCAAGGAAATCGCGAGAAGACCCCAAATAATGAGCTCCGTCGCCAGGTACTTATAGTACGTCGGCAATATCAGAGGCACGCACAGCACGATAAGCGCGAATGCCATCAGATATGGCCTGCCGCGTAGCAATCTCACCATAGCTTGCGGATACCTTCCCTTCGTACTACGAGGACGACCATGAAGACCGTGAGCACGATCACCGTCGCGATACTCGGCTTGACCAAGAGAATCAGCAGTGCCTGCAACTCACCAGCCACCAGGCTCGCCAGCAGTGCACCCTGAATGTTGCCCATCCCACCGACCACAACCACTACGAAAGCCATGATTAAGATCTCGAGCCCCATGGATGGGTATGCGCTCGTAATGGGAAGCATGAACGCACCGGCCGCCCCGGCGAGACCTGCACTTATCAGAGCCACACAGATGTACACGGTGCGTCTCGATACACCTACAACTACGGCTGCCTCCGGATTACTGGCAATTGCGCGTATTTGAACGCCGTAGCGTGATTTGGCCAGAAACACGGCGAGCGAGATGATGAGACCGACGCTTAGCGCCATCACGGTCACTCGGTAGGCACCTCCCACATAGGGCACCGTGCCTTCAATCGGGAGAGCGACCAGCTTGAAGTCGTTGCCAAAGACAAGCTGTACGAGCTCCCTGAGCACATAGCCGAAGCCGAGAGTAAGCAGCGCCCATCTCAGCGGGCCAGCCCCCGCGAGCTTCTGAGCAAACGCGAGGAGTAGTGCTCCGCCAATGATGGCGGTAACCACGGTCGCCACCACCACGCTCAGCCAGAAATTCTTCAGCACTGCATGCGCCGCCCAGGCGAAGTAGGCGCCCATCATGTAGAACTCGCCATGACTTAGGTTGACGATGTGCATGATGCCGAAGACGAGTGTGAGCCCGAGCGCCGTGAGCGCAATGGTCGAGCCGACCACCAGACCGTTCGCGAGTTGGACGGTGACTTGGTCCATCGCCCTATACGCCGAGGTACTGGCCGGCAATAGCGGCGTCGAGTTCATCGACGCATTTTTCAATGCGGCCGGTGCTCATGAGATAGATCCGGTCCGAGAGTTCACGAACAAGATTGAGATTCTGCTCCACCAGAAGAATCGCAGCGCCGCGATCTCGGAGCCGCTGGATAAGCGCGCCGATCTCTGCCACTGCCGAGGGCATCAGCCCTTCCGTCGGCTCGTCGATCAGATACACGGAAGGCTGGAGAAGCATGATTCGCCCAAAGGCGAGCAGCTTCCGTTCGCCACCGCTAAGCGAACCCGCGCGCTGGCGTTCCCGCTCTCGCAGCAGCGGAAATTGATCGTAGATCTCCCTTATCCGCTCCAGCGGCCTCCGAGTCGCGTAAAGCGGCACCTTCAGGTTTTCCTCCACGGTAAGGTCCGGGCAGATTTCCCGCTCCTGCGCCACATACCCTACTCCGAGCCCTGCTATGCCGGCGGTATCCGTCTTCCTTAGGGAACGCTCCCCGACGGTAATTTCGCCCGTCCACACATCGGCCAGCCCGACTATTGACTTGAGCGTTGTGCTCTTTCCCACGCCGTTGCGTCCCACGAGACCCACGATCTCGCCCGGCGCTACGTGCAAATCCGCCTCCCATACAACCTGGACAGCCCCATAGCCGGCATTTACACCGCGGAGCCTAAGCATCAGTGTTGGGTCCCCAAGTAGGCACTTTGCGCAGCAGTGCTCTTGCGGACTTCCTCGGGAGTCCCCTCGGCGATCACGGTGCCGTTATGCATCACCGTCACCGAATCGGCCAGGCTCATCACCGTCTCCATGTCGTGCTCGACGAATACGATGGTCCTTTGCCCGGCGAGCTTCCTGAGTTGCTCGCGCAGATCGGTGCGCTCTCGAGCACTCATTCCGGCCATTGGTTCATCGAGAAGCAGAACTCGGGACTCATTCACGAGCGCCAAGGCGATCTCGAGATGCTTTTGCAGTCCGTGCGAAATGCAGATGGATTCCTCGTCCGCGACGTCACGCAAGCCGGCCGCCTCGAGCGCCGTCTCTGCCCGATGAACGATCTCTGCGGTGCCGGCCTTGGTCAACCATGCTCGCAACGAAAGATCCCGCTGTATGGCCAACTGCAACACCTCACGACAGGTCAGCGCCGCGAAGAGATTCACCACCTGATAGGAGCGATTGATACCCCGCCGCGCCCGCTCATGCACAGGAAGGCGCGTAATGTCCTCCGTACCAAGCAAGATCTTTCCGGAGCTCGGTGTCAGCGTTCCCGCAAGCAGGTTGAGGAGTGTGCTCTTTCCTGCGCCATTGGGCCCGATAAGGGCGCGGATCTCCCCCGAAGTCACGCTTAGGTGAACGTTGTTCACCGCCGCGAGCCCACCGAAATGGCGGCTGACGCCCTCCGCCGTCAATGCAGACATAGCTCGTCTAACCCACCAGGCTGGGCAGCCACCAGCGACCCGCTCAAGCCGCTGACCGAAGCGCTATTTGATCTTTGCGACGTCGGAGGCCGAGATCATGTGAATCACTTCCTCCTTTCCGCCCTTCACGACGACGATGTAAAGCGGCGCGACGCCCTGGTGGTCGGAGCTGCGCACTGTGATGGGGCCGGCAGGAAACTCTTTACTGGCTTTCACACTCAATCCGGACAGCGCACTGACAAGCTTCTCCGTGTCCTTGCGGTTGCGGAATCCTGACTTCTCGATTCCGGCAAGAAGCATGTTCGTTGCTTGATAGGCCTCAAACGCATTTAGCCCATGAATGTCGTTTGGATACTTCGCCTCATACACAGCTCGGAACGCGCGGTTCTCGGCCGTGTCCAGTGCCCCGTTCACGTCTCTGGCGTAAGCCCCGATAAACGACAGGCCTTCCGCCGATTCCGGCAACTTCGGGAAGTTCTCCGGGACGATGAGCGAGTGCATCCCGGCAAACTTCATTTTCTTGCCAAGACCCTGTGAGGCCGCCTCCTGAAGCGCCAGGATCGCGTCCCTGCCAGCCAAGATAAAGTAAAGCCCCTCGACCGACGAGTCGATCTTGCTCATGTAGGGCGCCATATCGGTGGTCCCGAACGGAACGCCTACGGAACCCACCACGCTGCCGCCAGTGGCCTTCATCGCCTCCTGGAACGCCTTGAAGCCCGACTGTCCGTAGGCGAAGTCTGAATAGACAACGTACCAGCGTTTACCGGTCGTCTTCACGAGCCACGCCGCAAACGCCTGATTTCTCTGCCTGTTGCTAGCGGTAACCCGAAATGAGTACTTGTTGACATTGGAAGCCTCGGAGAACTCATCCGCCCAGCATCCGCTGGTTGGCAGATAGGCGGTCCGGATCTCTACAGCAAGCTTCTGTAGCGAAAGGCACTCGGCGCTTGAAAGCCCACCCATTAGCACATCCACCTGGTCCCGGTTGATGAGCTCGCGGGCGTACCGAATGGCGTCGGCCGTCTTGGCGGCAGAATCGCGCTCGACCACCTTAAACGACACGTCCTTGAAGGCCGGATTTTTCTGCGCCTGCTCCAGGGCGAGATCCATTCCCTTCCGAGCATACTTGCCTAGGCCACCAAACACCCCTGTCGTCGGGTTCACGAAACCGATCGTGATTTCCGCCTTTTGCGCATGTGCAACTCCCGAGACTCCAATCGCGACTAGCGCTGCCAACAAAGATTTAATGCGAATCGAGCGCGTACTCATGTCCACCCCTCCTATTAGGACCTAGCGTCAAACTGAATTTGCTGCAACGAACCCTTCTAGTAGAGCTTCCGTCGCCTGCCGGGCTGCAACGGCATCACCGACCAGATGGACCGGTACGGTCCCCAGGTTCTCCTTGATGTCGTTGTAGAGTTCGTCGTCCGCGGCAACGCCCGCGGCTACCACCAATGTGTCACATGAAATGTTTCGAACAGACCCGTCGGCGGTAGCGATGGTGACTGCGTTCTCCCCAATCGACATGATTGAAGCGTTCACATGGGCCATTACTCCCGCCTGTTCGATTGCATGAAGTAGCGTCCAGCGCACCGACTTGTTCAAGTCCTTCGCGAGCTTGCCTGATCGCTGCACAATGCTCACGTTCCGCCCCGGATGGCCGATGGTTGCGCGCTGACGTAGTTCGTCAACGTCCATTAGCTGATGAACCAGGAGGAACTTGACTGTCTCTGCGTCAAGACTTCCTCCCTCCCTGAGATACAGGGCCGTTTCACACGCAGTTGGGCCGCCACCTACAATGACAACATCGTTGCCGATGGCGCCTGTCTCGCCGGCAAGCACGTCGTGCGCGTGGACAACAGGGATTGGAGATTTTGCAAGACCCGGGACGCTGGGCATCAAGGGTTTGCCGCCCGTGGCAACAATCACGGCATCCGGTTTGTCCTCACGCATCCTTTGCAGGGTGGCTTCGCACCCAAGCCGCAGTTCAATGCGGCGATGCGCGCGAACCTGGCGTGCCAAATCCTCGTAAAGCCAGCGGTATTCCTTCTTTCCGGGCGCAATATCACCAATGGCAGCGATACCGCCGAGTTTGTCCTCTCTCTCGTAGAGCGTGACCTTGTGGCCTCTTGTCGCAGCGACCTTTGCTGCCATCATCCCGCCGGGCCCTCCACCGACGACCACGACATGTTTGGGCTGTGGTACCGGCTTCATGGATAGCTCGGCTTCCCTTCCTGCCGTGGGATTCACCAAGCAGCGGGCCGGACCGCTCCACGCCGTATCCAGACAGACGTTGCACGCAATGCAATGATTGATCTGGTCGATCTCACCATCGATGAGCTTGCGCGGCAAATAAGGGTCGGCGAGTAACGGCCGGCCCATGGAAATGAAATCGGCCTGATCTTCTCGCAGAATCCGCTCGGCCACCAAGGGGTCATTGATTCGATTGGCAGCAGCTACGGGCACATTCACGGCGTCCTTCACGGTTCGAGCGAGCCAGACGTACGCGCCCGTAGGCACTTCTCCCGTGATTTGGGGGACGCGAGACTCGTGCCAGCCGCCCGTCACGTTGAATCCATCGGCACCCGCGGCTTCAAGCAGCCGGGCAATTTCGGCCGCCTCGCGGTGCGTATTTCCGTTCGGCACGAGGTCATGTCCCGCCATCCGGGCGAGTATCGGTATTCCTGCCAGTTTTGAGCGGGTGCCAGCGATTATGTTCGTGACGATGCGGGCCCGATTCCTTAACGATCCACCGTATTCGTCAGACCTGTTGTTCGTCGATGGCGATAGGAACTGATTCAGCAGGTGTCCTACACCGCAAAAAACGTCTACGCAGTCAAACCCTATCTCAGCGGCACGCACAGCGGCGTCCACGTACTTGCCCTCGAGGTCGCGAACTTCGTCCGTGGTGAGGACATGCACAGGTTCCGGATTGAAGCGCGATGCGATGTCCGAGGCGCCCACAGGCTGCAGGCCGGTGAGTTTGGACGGTGAGACTCGTCCAGTGTGATAGAGCTGGCAGGCGATCTTGCCTTCCGGATGCACGGCTTTCATGGATTGAATCAACCGCTTGAGATCCGGGATGAAATCATCGTTCCAGAGGCCGAGCAGCAGGCTCTTGAATACACCCGCTCCGGCTTGGTCGACGGCGAACCCGCCGATAGAGATAAGTCCAGCCCGCCCGCGCGCGCGTTCGGTATAGAAGGCAATTAGCGTCTCATCCGCGTAGCAGCCATCGCGGTGGTAGTTGAGATGCATCGCCGGCATCATGATCCGGTTAGAAATCTCCATCGCTCCGATCCTGAGCGGGCTCAGGAGCTTCCAGCGTTGACCCGCATGCGTTTCCAATCCAGCCCTCCTCTGATCGCCCGGCTATGGAACAGCCCGGCTTTCATTTCTAACGGGCGTTAGATAGGCTAGGATGCCATCTACGTGGAGTGGCTGTCAATCCGGATGCTTGAATGACACGCCCGGTACTTCTGATCGTCCTTGGCCAACTGCTGGGAACATCTTTTTGGTTCAGCGCCACAGCGTCGGTCAGAGCCTTACACACGATTGGGGATTGGGCTCGGCGGCGCTTCGTCATCTAACCTCGAGCGTTCAGGCCGGGTTCATTACAGGGACCTGTTCCTTTCCCTGAGCGGCTTGGCGGATCGCTTTTGACCCGTCCAGGTTCTTAGGACCAATCGTAACTTGAGAGAATGGCTCCCTTGAGGGTCACCCCGAATTGGTACCGGGTTGATTGAGAGTTTCCGGCATGCGATCCGCGAAAAGTTAGCAACTGCGTTGGCTAATAATGGCGTAGTACCTCCTGGCGTAGGGCGAAACTGCCGCTAATCCGCGGTCGCGCCCGAATCTTTCACGATCTTCGCCCATTTCGCTAGTTCCGACTTTATGAATGCAGCGAACTGTTCCGGCGAGTTCGTGACCGGGTCGGCGCCGAGCCCTGCTAGGCGGTTCTTTGTTTCGGGTTCCTGAATGACCCTCACGATCTCGGCATTAAGCTTGGACACAATCTCGCGAGATGTCCCGGCAGGCACCTGGACTCCGAACCAAGCCGACAGGTCGTATCCCGGAAATCCTGATTCAGCTATTGTCGGAAGCCGATCGGCGAGCGGCGAGCGTTGGGAGGTGGTGACTGCAAGCGCTCGTAACTTCCCGCTTTTCACAAATGGCATTGCCGTCGGAATGTTTTCAATCATCACCGAAACATGCCCCGCTGCTATAGCGGCTAAAGCGGCCCCGCTCCCCTTGAATGGTACGTGCACGACGTCTATGTTCGCAGCGGTCTTTAGCAGCTCAACTGAGAGTTGCGTGAGGCTCCCTATTCCTCCAGAGGCATAGTCGATCTTACCAGGGCGTGCCTTGGCGAACTGAATGAGCTCGGCGACTGAATTCACCGGCAGCGACGGATGTACTAGCAGCATCTGTGGCACCGTTGCGACTAGGCTAACCGGAGCAAAGTCCTTAATCGGATCGAACGGTATGGTCTTGTATAGGGCGGGGTTGATTGAAAATACTGCGACATTGCCAAAAAGCAGCGTGTACCCATCAGGCGCGGACCGGGCGACGTGCTCAGCAGCGATATTTCCGCCAGCGCCGCCGCGATTGTCTACTGCAATTGATTGCTTGAGCGCATCGCTCAGCTTTGCCCCCACCAGTCTCGCCAAGAGATCAGCGGTCCCGCCCGGGGGGTACGGCACCACGAGCCTTATCGGCCGCTCGGGATACGTGGCCGCCGGAGCGATCGCGGCATTGAAGACCCCGCTTAAGAGGACGACAGCAAGAATAAGGCAGCGCTTCATGGCTTCTCCCTTTCGTGCGTAAACGGACATAGAGCGAAACAATAGCTGTCGTTCTCAACCCAGCGCGGGCATGTTGAGGTCCGGGGCAGGGATGTCCCCCACACGCGGGCGTGCGGTCACGTCCTGATTCGGCCAGCGGGTGGTGACGACCTTGGTGCCGGCGTAGAACTTGACGCCCTTGACGCCGTGCATGTGCAGGTCGCCGAAGAGTGAGTGATTTCAGCCGAAGGAGTAGAAGACCACCGGGGCACCGGGATCGCGGCGCGCGACGCCGCCCTTTTCGCGCCTTTCGCGGGGCCGGGCACCCTCGGGATACCTAAAGCCCTTCACCATGGGGCTCAACCACCCTTGCCCTCGAAGGCGGCGATAACCTCCGCAGGAATCTCCGCGCTCGTCAGGCGTTCCGGATGTTCCGGGTGCCGCACGCCCCAGAACCTCGTTTCGACACATGTCACGAGCGTTTCGCCGGCACGGGAAACCTCGTGGTGAATCTTGAATCGCTTCGTCTGCCACTCGGTGGCGCGGGTTTCGAGAACGACGTCGTTCTGGAGTCGACACGGACGCTGAAACGAGACCTGCATGTCGACGATGGGGATACCTACCGTTCCGTAGCGTCGTTCCATTTCGACGATGGGGTGACCTGCCTTTTCGAAAAGATCCCAGACGCTCTTGTCGAACCAGCGAAAGTAATTGGGATAGAAGACTGCTCCGGATGGCGAACAGTCGCCCCACTCGACGCGGAACTCCGTGCGGACGGTCACCCCCACATCACACCTCGGTCGAAGGCACGCGGTTGCGCATTGGCGGCGAACCGCCCGCAGGGCTTGCCCATGAGCGGTTTCGCATCGTCTACTTGCTGCGACCGACCTCGGCCTCCGTCTTGCCGGTGGCCTTCTTCAGAAATTCGTACCGAAAATACTTGTCCAGTTTCGCGTCTTCCGGCACCGCACGAATGAATCCGAGCTCCTTCATCGACGCCGCCAGCTTCTTGGTGCGATCGAGATAGAGATTCCAGTCGAGCACGACGTGTTCGACCCCTATCTGAACGACCTCGGGGCGAAAGTCCGGATGCAGCTTGAGGTCCGCGATCCACTTGGCGTGGTCACGGTTGTACTCGTCGGTCGCCCGGACGACGATGCCGACAATCTGTTGCGCAAGATCCGGTCGCTTCTTCAGAAAGTCCGCGTTCAGCGCCATGGCATGGTTGATCCCGAGAAATGAATTCTCCGCGAGGTTGACCGGAGGATAGTAGCCATAGCCGTCGACCACGGCGGTCGCGGCAAAGGGTTCGAACACGGCCATGCATTCGATGTTCTTCGCCTGCATCGCCTGCAGGAGCGGCGGCCCCGGCGCGGTGAACGCAACCCGCTGGACATCGGTCCCTTTGAGGCCGTGCATCTTCAATGCGTCGTCGAAGAACAGTTCGGCGGGACCGCCCGTCAACACGCCGAACACCTTGCCCTTCAGATCTGCCCAGCCCTTGACCTGGATATCCTTGCGGCATACGACGTTGATGGCGCCACGCGACATTCCGGCAACGAAGAAGTATTTGGGCTCCGGATCGCGCAACGCCGACCCGACCACGGTCGCGTAGCCAAACGCCGCGATCTGGATATCGCCACGGGCCAGCGCGATCTCGGCATCGACGTAGCGCAGGAATTTGACGTACTCCAGCTTGTATTTCTTGCCTAACTCCCGACCGACCGCGAAGTTGGCCGCGTCATGCACCTGCGGGAGATAGCCGAGCTTGATTACCTCCTGTGCAAGAACGGAGACCGCCGCAATCAATGCGACGATTCCCATCGAAGCTGTTAGAGCAGTCTTGATCCGGTGTCTCATAATACCTCCGTGTTTCCGCTTCGAAAAACGATAGGATTCGCCTAACCGAGCAACGATAACGCCTTGCCTCGCAACGCATTGAAATCGATGGACGCTATGTTCCGTGGCCGTGGCAACAGGATCTCGATCTCAGCCTTGATCGAGCCGGGTCGACCCGACATGACGAGAAGGCGGTCCCCAAGATAGATCGCCTCGTCGACGTTGTGGGTGATGAACAGATTTGTCGTTCCCGCTTTGGAGCAGATGTCGATCAGTTGTTCCTGCATATGCTGGCGGGAAATGGCGTCGAGCGCCGCGAACGGTTCGTCCAGCAGCAGGAGCTGGACGTCCATCACCAGCACCCGGGCGATCGCCACCAACTGCCGCATGCCCCCGGAGAGTTGTTTGGGGAACTTGTCACTGAACTCACGCAATCCAACCAGCTTCAGGACCTTGGACGTGCGCTCCCGGATTTCCTCTGCCGAACGCCCGCCGGCCCTCAGCCCGAATTGAATATTCCGCGCCACGGTGAGCCAAGGGAACAGCGCCGCGGAGTCCTGGAAAACGACTCCTCGCGCCGGCGATGGGCCGGTCACGCGCTCGCCGCCGACGAAAACGCGGCCGGAAGTCGGTGCGTCGAAACCGGCGAGAATATTGAGGAGCGTGCTCTTGCCGCAACCCGACGGCCCGAGAATGGTCACGAACTCCCGGGGCCGGATGTTGAGCGTCACGCCCGCGAGCGCCCGCACCGCGGTGGTTCCAGCGCCGTAGGTTCGGCACAGGTTTTCGATGACGACCAGGTCCGTCGCAGCAAGCGGAGGGCCATTTTCGGACGATGCGGGCCGCTGGCCGCGGACAGGGGCCGCCGCGACGGGCGCATGCACAGAGGGGAGTTCGCTCGCCATGGCGACGCCGGTACTACTGGTCGGTCGCTTCATGCCAGACGAGCAGGCGCGACGAAAGCGCGACGAGCGCGGCGTCGGAGAGGAACCCGAGCATGCCGATCGTCACCATCGCGGCGACGATGACATCCATCCGCGCGTAGTAGTAGGCATTCCAGAGTTCGTAGCCCAGGCCCGACTTGACGGCCACCATCTCGGCGACGATGAGCAATACCCACGAGAGGCCCAGCCCGAGACGCAACCCGACGAGAATCGACGGCAGCGAACTGGGGAGGAAGACCCGCATGGCGGCAAACCACGGCTGCGCGCCCAGCATCCGGGCACTCCGCAAGTGGAGTTCGGAGACATGCCTCGCGCCGGAGATGGTGTTCATGACGACGGGGAAGAACGCTCCCAGCGCCACCAGGAACACCGCAGAGGCCGGTCCGATGCCGAAGAACACCAGTGAGAACGGCACCCAGGCGGATACGGGCACCGGTCGGAGCAGCTGAATGATGGGATCCAGGTAATCGGCAACGATCTTGGACCGTCCGACCAGCATGCCCAGAACGATGCCAACCGCGGAGGCCACCAGGAAGCCGCCGAAGACGCGTTGGGAACTGGTGATCACGGCATTGAGCCAAGTCCCGGCATACCGGTCGCTGGACCCGAAACCGAAAATCCAGACGCCGGCGGTTTCCACTACGGCGATCGGCGTGGGGACGAAGCCGCCGCCCCATCCGAATACTCCGACGAGCACCTGCCAAAGCACAACAGTGACGGCAGGCACCGCGAGACGGCGCGCAAGCCGCATCCAGTCAGAAGTTCTCATGCCTTCTCCTCTTGCTGACCGGACTTCGAGCTGCGCCCATCCTCCCCCCCCAATACTCGGCCAATGTTACCAGCCTAGCTTGGGCAGCATACTTGTCCGTGCAATCCATAGCAACTGTGTGAGCCTGAACGAGTTCAATTTAAGATCTTGTTAAGATCGTGCTCATGAAGCGGCCCGCCATGACCGCAGGCCCTCTACCTCTGTCTGCCGACAAGCCTGTCGCGTCACTGGCCGCGCTTGGCATGCTGGCGCTGGCGATGCTCTTGCAGCATGAATTTGCCACCCGCCAGGCACTGCTGCTCCTGACCGGTGCCGGCTTGGGGATCACGCTTTATCACGCGGCCTTCGGATTCACCGGCGGCTGGCGGCGGCTGATCCGGGAGCGGCGTGGTGACGGCGCGCGCGCCCATCTGCTGCTGCTCGCGGCCTCCTCGCTTTTGTTCTTCCCGATCCTCGGCAACGTGTTCCCCGGCATCCAGGCCAGCGCGGCACTTGCACCGATCGGGTTGTCGGTGCTGATCGGGGCGTTTCTGTTCGGTATCGGCATGCAACTCGGCGGCGGTTGCGGTTCGGGCACGTTGTTTGCGCTCGGCGGCGGACATGTGCGCATGCTGATTACGCTGGCATTCTTCATCGTCGGCGCCACGATCGGGTCGGTGCATCTGCCGGCGTGGCTCACGTTACCCAACCTCGGTAAGCACTCGCTCATCGCGAGTTTCGGCTGGCAAACAGCGCTCCTCCTGCAGCTCGTGGTTTTGGCTGGCTTGTACGCGTTAGTGCGCTGGCTTGAGCGGCGGCGGCATGGCGAAATACGTCCGCTTGCCATTGTGACGTTGGACGTGCGGTTCGTGGACCGTCTGGTGTTCGGACCCTGGCCGCTTTCCTGGGGCGTGATCGGACTGTCGCTGCTGGGGCTGGCGACGTTTCTGATCGCCGGGCATCCGTGGTCGATCACGTTTGCATTCGGGTTGTGGGGCACAAAGCTGTGGCAGGCGCTGGGCGGTGACATCAGTTCGTGGTCATACTGGAGCACAGGTTATCCGGCCCAGGCGTTGGACCGCAGCGTGCTGGCCGATACGATCTCGCTCATGGACTTCGGCATCATTCTCGGTGCAGTGCTCGCCGCGGCACTGGCCGGAAAATTCGCGCCCGAAGAGAAGCTTCCCGTGCGCAGCGTTCTCGCCGCCATCCTCGGCGGCCTGCTGCTGGGGTATGGCGCACGGTTATCGTTCGGCTGCAACATCGGCGCGCTGCTTGCCGGCATCAGCACCGGCAGCCTGCACGGCTGGTTGTGGCTGGTGGCCGGGTTCGCCGGCAACATCGTGGGTGTCAAACTCCGTCCTTATTTCGGTTTTGACCGGCCGCTGGCAAAAAAATGAAACACAAGGCCAAGATCATCATGGGTTTGGCGCTCGCCTTGACAGTGATTGCCGTCACGATCGATCACATCCGACATCGTGTGCCTGCGCCGGAAGCGGTACCCGATGCTCCCAGCGCTCCGGGATATGGCGGCAGAACAGCTCCAGCCACTGCGCTCCGCGGGTTGGGTACCGAGCCACCGCCGTGCGGCCTTCGCTCATTGCCATGCAGTCTCTAGCCCCGGCAAACCCCGCTCGCGGGTTGCCGCTTACCGAGGTCGCGCAGCTCTTCTAGCCTGTGTTGAAGCGATGGCGCGGCGCCATGTTGTGGCTCTATCGCGCAGAGATCATCGATCAGCTATCTCGGCGTGATCGCGAGGTATCGCGCTTCGGCGTGTCCTGCGCTGTAACGGATAAACGATAGGACAACTCATCCGCCCCGCTGGGCGCTCGTGGTCCTCGTTCGGCGCGAGTCACGCTTGCGCCGGGAGCGTTCGCGGCGGTTCTCGCTTGCCACGGGCTGTTCTCTGGGCGATCGGGGTACGCGCAATCTGCGTTATGACGAATGCTGCCCGCGTATGCCCCGTTCAGGCAAGCGAAGCCGCGCTCAGGGGCGAGCGCGGGCGGCTCTGAGCGCGAACCCGGGCCACGCCTTGGGGATGCAGGGGGCGAGGAGCAGGAACGCGCCCTCTCTGCGAACCCCGAGGATCGCTTCGATGCCGGCGCGGTACAGCCACGCGGCTGAGCCGGTGTACCAGGTCCAGCCGCCGCGTCCGAGGTGCGGTGCGACCGAATACACATCTGCGGCAACGGCGTAGGGCTCGACCTTGTAGCGCTGCACGTCGGACCGCGTACTCGTGCGGTTGACCGGGTTCAGGAGCGAGAACAGACGAACGGCCTTGTCTCCCTCACCGAGTGCGGCGAAGGCGATCACCGACCAGGCGGCGGCGTGGGTGTACTGCCCGCCGTTTTCCCGGATGCCGGGCGGATAGCCCTTGATGTATCCTTTAGACGCAATTGGCCAAGGAGACACTTCTCATGATCAAGATCACCGGATTCGAGCACGTTTCGTGGGCTTCCAAGGATCTCGAGCCAGCACAATCGACGTTGGCGCTGTTCGGCATCCGTCCTACGGGATTCGAGGAAATTCACTCGCAGGACGTCACCTCGAATTACTACGAGGCCGATTGCGGCGTGCGCTTCGAAGTCATCCGACCGATGGGGGAAGCCTCTCACCTCAACCAGTTTCTGGCCAAGCGCGGCTCCGGTTTGCACCATATCTGCTTCCAGGTCGAAAACCTGGACGACGCCTGCGCGCAGATCAAGGCGGCCGGCGGCGATCTCGTGGGACAGACCTTCTCGGACTCGCGCGGCCGCCACGCATTCGTCCATCCCAGGACCACGGGGGGCGTGCTGATCGGAATGATCGAGCTTCATCCCGGGCTGAAGAAATGACCGGATACGGGGCGGACCTAACATGACAGCGACGAAGCTCACGGTTCTCGAGTGCGGACACACGACACTCGATTTCGAACTGGTGGCAACCGGCCATCCGGACAAGAACGTCGCACGGCATCTGATGCCATGCACGCACGGGCCCGATGCCTCCGGGAAAATCGCCCATCCGGTCTACGCCTACGTGATTCAGCACCCGGACGCGCGGATCTTGGTGGACACCGGAATGTCCGATACCTTCAGCAAGGACTGGAAGAACAATTACTACACGAATGCCCTTTCCTACGATCCCGGGGAAGACGGCCTCTTCACGCAACGGTTGCAGCAGCTCGACCTAGCGCCCGAGGATTTCAATGACGTGATCATCACGCATCTGCACACGGATCACGCCGGCAATCTGCCGATGTTCGCGAAGACGGATGCGCGAATCATCGTGCACGAGGACGAGCTGCGCGGTGCGGTGACCGAGAAGGGCGCATTCGTCCGTGATGACAACGTCACGCTCTGGGGGGTAACGTCGCCGCAGGGGTTCACCCGCAGGGATTTCGGCTGCCTACTGCCGAAACGCGCGACGACCGTGTTCGGCGACCAGGAACTCCATCGCGGCGTGTGGACCGTCAGCACGCCGGGCCACACTTGGGGAACGATGGGCGTCGCCGTCAGGCTGCTGCATTCCGGATGGATCTTCATCGCGTCCGATCATATCTATCTGTCGTCCAATTACGGCGATCCGTTCATCGGGAACATCCTGAACCAGGAACCGCGCACGTGGGCGCATTCAGCCGTCAAGGTGAGGCGGATGATGGAAAAGTACGACATGCGGATTCTGCCCGGCCACGACAGCAAGATCATCGCACGCGACAAGACGCAAGAGTGCGGTTTCCGCATCGAGGATCTCCGCGCGGCCTACGACTGACGCGCTGGGGCTCCCGTGCTTACTTCACGTCGCGCCGGGAAATTGCAATGGATCCGCGGCTTCGCCATCTTGGCAAACTAGAGCTGCGTCCGTGCCAGGCCTACGTGGCGCAAGGCGCCTGGGGCCAGATTCCGATCTGGGCGCGCGTCAGAGAGACCGCACGCCTCACGCCGTGCAAGCCGGCCGTCGTCGACGTGGACGGCGCCTGGACCTACGACGACCTGTGGCGCGAGGCACTTCGCTACGCCGGTTCGATGACGGCGTCGGGGCTGGAGCCGCGCGACATCGCGCTTGTGCAGTTGCCGAATTGGCGCGAGTTTGTCGCGTTGTCCATCGCCTGCGAAGTCACCCGCGTGGTCTTCGCGTTTTGCCCGATCCAGTGGGGGCTGCGCGAGACTTCCAAGGCGCTCGCCCTCATTCAACCCCGTGCCTGGTTCACCACTTCGCGGCCACGCGCCGGAGACGACAGGTCGGAATTAATTCGGGCGGCTACGCGATCGAGCGAATCGAAACCGCAACTCGTACTGCTGCGCTCCGATGCCCTGAGTGAGGGTCGGATGCCGGCCGACTGGTTGGCCATGGCGCCGCTCGATCCCGCCAGCGAAGGCCGCGAAGGCGGACGAGGCCTCGATCCCCTGGAGATCGCAGTGACCTCCGGGTCGACGGGCGAGCCGAAGGGAGTCCTACATGTCCATGATTCCGCGCTGGCAACGGTCGGTTCGACCATTAAGCGACAAGGCATCACGAACGCCGACGTCATTCATCTCGCCATTCCGGTCGGTCACACCTTCGGCTACTTTTACGGCGTGCGCTGTTCCCTGCAAGCCTGCGGCACACTTGTTCTTCAGGATCGCTGGGATGCCGAGGCCATGCTGGGCCTCGTACGAGCCCACGCGGTCAGCGTGTCGCTGGGTCCGTCGGCCTTCATTCTCGACATGCTGGCACTCCCTCCGGAGAAACTAGCCGCGCTCAAGACCCTGCGGCTTTTCACGCATTCCGGCGACAGCCTTCCCGCGCCGACGGCGAGACGCGCCCAGAGCACGCTGCCCTTTCGGATCTCCCGGGCCCTCGGCATGACGGAATTCGGGCACACCACCGCGACGGACGCAGATACGCCCGCGGATCGAGCAATCGACAGCGTCGGCACGGTGCAGCCCGAAATGGAGCTCAAGATCGTCGATGCCGACGGCAGGATCCTGGCGGCCAACAATGAAGGCCGGATCCTGGTGCGCGGACCGTTTGTCTTTGCCGGCTATCTCACGCCAGACCGCCTCAACGACGACGTACTCGACTCGGACGGCTTTTTTGACACAGCCGATCTGGGACTCCTGGACGATGGCCGCTACCTGCATATCACGGGTCGCCTGAAGAACGTCATTCGCCGCGGCGCAGAAACCATACCAGTGAGTTTTCTGGAGGATGTCATCTCCGCGATGCCGCAGGTCGCGCACGTCGTCGTGGTCGGAATGCCCGATCAACGCTTTGGCGAGACCCCGGTGGCCTGCGTGCAGCTCCGCGCGAACGCGATGCTGAGCTATGCGGAACTGGCGGCCGAATTCAGGGCGCAGGGTGTGACGAAAAAATTCTGGCCGGTCAGAATCGAGCTGATCAACGCCTGGCCGATCGGTCCGACCGGCAAGATCGATCGTCGCATGATCGTCCAGGAACTTTCCGCAAGGATCTAAGCGTAATGGATGGTCAAGCTGAATTGCTTTGCGAAATTCAGGGCCACGCCGGCGTCATTACGCTCAACCGGCCCGACGTGCTCAATTCGCTGAATCTATCGATGCTTGCTGCGATGCACCGGCAATTGCGCGACTGGTCCGCCAACGAACAGGTCAGAGTGGTCGTCGTGAGAGGCGCCGGAACGAAGGCCTTTTGCGCTGGCGGTGACGTTCGCGCGGTCTATGATGCCCGCGGCAACGACGAGTTCATGGACCGCGTGTACCGGATCGAGTACGAACTCGACGAATACATCAGTCGATATCCCAAGCCCTATGTCGCGCTGATGTCGGGCTACACCATGGGTGGTGGCTGCGGAATCTCCATCCACGGAAAATATCGCGTCGTCACGGACACGACGGTCATTGCGATGCCGGAAGTGGCGATCGGATTGTTTCCGGACATCGCCGGTTCTCACTTTCTCTCGCGTTGCCCGGGAGCGACTGGACTGTTTCTCGGTCTTACCGGTGCCCGCATCGGCGGCTGGGATGCTCTCTTTCTCGGGCTGGCCGATTACTGGGTGACAGATGAAAGTTACGACAGATTGATCGCGTTGCTTGCGTGTGCGTGTGACGTAGAGCAGGCACTCGCCCAACTTGCGATGCCTCCGCAAGGGAGTAGAGTCGATTCCCTGCGACAGGAAATCGATCGATGCTTCGATCGCGACACGGTTGCGGATATCGTGGCCGCACTGAAAACGGAGCCCGGCGATTGGGCAAGGGAAGCGGAACGTGCGATGCTGGCGGCGTCGCCGACTAGTCTGGAAATTACCTTTCGGGCCATCCGCGAAGGCCGTTGCAAGTCGTTGCGCGAATGCCTAGTTACGGACTTCCGGGTCGCGCAGCGCCTGATGAAACAGGGGGACTATTTCGAGGGGGTTCGAGCCCTGATCATCGACAAGGACAGGAACCCGAAGTGGAGCCCGCCATCGCTTGCGGCGGTCGATCGGCAGGCGATCGACCGCTGTTTCGCTCCGCTTCCGTCAAACGAACTGACGTTTCGTTAACGTTCCGGTGCCGTCGCTCTGAACACAACTTAAAGCGACTACTGCCGCGAACCCATCTAGCTCTTCGATCCTGCCTCCGGTACTAATACGTAACTGCTACATGCGGGAGCCAGCACGGTTGCGCCCGAAGGCTGCGGCATCACGCAAGTGCTGTGTTTGCGCTTCCCGACGTCACGACCGTCTGGCCGGGGCATGACTACCAGGGTCGGACGCACACGACCATCGGGGCCGAGAAGACGGCCAAAACCAAGGTCGCCGGCAAGACCCTAGCCGAATTCGTCGTCATCATGGACGCGCTCAATCTGGCAAGGCCAAAGCGCATGGACGTGGCGGTGCCCGCCAACCTGTTGTCGGGCATCCGGCACGACGTTGGAGTGAGTCCCCTCCTCGAAGCCCGCCCCGCGACAAGTTACGCCGGAAGATGTGTCCCACCAACTCGCATAAAAGTGGTGGCGACCCAGCGAAGCCATGCTGATCGACGTGCGGACTGAGGCCGCGCGAATGGATGGGTTTCATTCCAGATGCCATCCCCCTAGCGTGGAGGCAGTGGCCGGGCATGGCGACGAACAATGCATTCGACGAAGGGCTGAGGGTATCGGCGCCCAAGGGTAAGAAAGGGCAGCGTCCCGTTTTCAGTTGGCGGTTGAGGGCGGCGGTTTCCCGGTGAATCCGAGAGAATCGGGTTCGCCAACCAGTAAAACTCAACGAAGGATAACTACCGCCCTCAACCTCCAACTACGCGGGGGACATCGCCACCACGATCGGTGTCGAGTTCAGATGCCGTAAAGCGTGGCAGCCGTCTTCCCAAGCACCCACTCCTTCTGTGCAGCAGAGATTCCGGATTTTTGAACGATGGCGAGAGAGCGGGTATAGAGATCCGCGGGCGTTTTCAATGCCCGCCAGGTCTGCTCCCAGTCGGTCCCGAACATGATCCGCTCCGCTCCGATTTCGGCCACCGCCCGGGCCAGGTGATCCGGCCGCGTCTGCACGGTGTCGAGGTACACGTTCTCGTGCTTGTACGCGATCAGCAGGCACATTTCGAACAGCATGTCGTAGCCGCGCCCCATCTTGGTGATGATGATAGGGACTTCCGGAAACTTCTCGGCGAGGTTATCAACGAAAATCGGTATGCAGTGATAGAGCGCCGTACCGAACTGCGTCCATGCGGTAAGGAACATGATCGGCAGTCGATGCCGAGCCAGTATTTCCATAAGAGGTATGAGATCGTTTGCGATTTTTTCCGGTGCCGATTCCGAGGTGAAGCGGCTGAGCCGGATCTCACCCATACCCTTTAGTCCAAGCTCGGCGACCCACACGTCGACCTGCCGCCCTAGTTCCTTGAAATCCATCTTGGACTGGGGGCCGCTATCGCGCACGTTGTAGATCGGCCTGAAGAGCCCGACGAGCCGATTCGGATGCCGCCTCACCGCGCGTGCGACGTGCTCGTTGGCGCCGCCGACGCCTCTCGACTGAATCACCGCCTTGTCGATGCCGTAGGCATCCATGTCGCGGATCAACTCGTCAGTGAGATCGTCCGTGCCCTGGAACATCGACCGCCACAACTCCGGATTCCTAAACCGCAGAAGGACAGCGTCACGCACGGACTTTATGTCCTTAGTGAGGTCGAGACTCCCGTTGCCGAATGGATGAGTGTGGGAATCAATGATCCGAACCGTCCGCTTGACTCGCCCGGTGGCACCCACCGAAGTGCCCGACTTACGTGACATGGCGCTCATGTCAGGCCACCCGTCCCGGCGTCATCGCCCTCATCGCTGGCAGAATCTCTTTCGCGTAACGCTCAAGTTCCTGCTTGCGCGCGGCGGGATTCATGATCGGCGCAAGGAAAAAGTAGGATACCCCCGCCTCGACATATGCGCCTAGGGTATCGACCACCTTCTGAGACGGGCCGAAGTAACAATAATTATCCACGACCTTGGTGAGATCCTGCTCGTACCGGCAACTCATTTCATCCCCTGACGCTACGCGCGCACCGCCCCGATATCATACACCGACGTGACCCCTGTTTTAGCAGCGGTTTCATTTACGGTCCGTCGCTGCAAACTGTACTCGATTCCTTTGCGCCTGAGTTCGCGAGCGAATTCAGGCGCGCCGCGTAGACGACCGGCGGCACCCCGCCCAGGTCCTTCTTGGGCCGATCTTTGTTGTAGTCCCGGCGCCAGTCCTCAATGAGCACGCAGGTATGTGCGAGGCTCGCGAACCAGTGCTCATTCAAGCATTCGTCGCGCAACCTCCCGTTGAAGGATTCTACATGGGCGTTCTGGTTCGGCTTGCCCGGTTCGATGAAGCGCAAGGCGACGCTGTTCTGGTGCGCCCAGATCGCCATCGCGCGCCCGCAAAACCCCTTGCCGTTGTCCGAGCGGATCACCTTGGGCAGCCCGCGCTCGTGTTTGACTCTCTCCAGGACCCGCGCCACGTAGGCGCCCAAGATCGCCGTATCGGGCGTGATGGTCACTGACTCGTGCGTGGCATCGTCGAGCACCGTCAAGCATTTCAGCGATCGGCCGTCGGCCAGCCGATCGAACACAAAGTCCATGCTCCACACCTCATTCGCGCGGCTGGGCCGAACGAGCGGCTGGCGATCACAGAGCGCGACCTTCTTCCTCTTGCGCTCTTGCACCATCAGGTTCTCCTGACGGTACAACCGCCTGACCCGCTTCAGGTTCACCCTCCAGCCCGCCTGGCGCAGCCGCAGGTGAATCATCCGGTAGCCGTGGCGCCCGGTGCCGATGCGCCATCGCCACGATGCGCTCGCGCAACTCCCCGTTGCCATCGTCCCTGCGCTCGTAGCGCAGCACGCTTGGGCTCATGCCCACCAGCTTCAACGCCCGGCGCTCGCTCATGCCCCGCCCTTGAGCAAACCGCACCAGCTCGCGCTTGGCTGGCACGGTCACCACTTTCGCCTCAGCGCCTCGCGGGCTCACCTGCGCCTCCAAGCGCGTCTCCGCCAGCAGCTTCTTCAGCCGTGTCACGGTCAATCCGAAACTCCCCACTTAGGTCAATTGAAATCTCCCCACCCTTTAACGACGGAGGTGGAAAGTGCAGGAGAGAATCGAAGGTGAAGGCGCCGCTGTCGCCGCCCTGCAGGGTGGCGACAGCGGCGCGCCGGTTAGGGTGTCCTTGCCCGGGGTGGTCGGGGAGGAGCCGGCACCGGGCACACCGCCTCTGGCGCCTGGCAGGGCTGCAACTGCCCCGCAGGCGCCCCCGCCGGCGCGTGGCCACCTCACGGCCGCGGCCCCTGCCGGCGGCAGGGCCCAACCACGTCTGGGCCTACGACTTCGTGTTCGACGCCTGCGCCAACGGCCAGCAGATCAAGTGCCTGACCGTGATCGATGAGTTCACCCGCGAGGCACTCGCGATCGACGTCGCCGGCTCGATCCGCTCGGCCCGTGTGATCGAAGTGCTCGCGCGCCTCATGTCCGAGCATAGTGCGCCGCGCTACCTGCGCTCGGACAACGGCTCTGAATTCGTCAGCCATGCGATCCTCGACTAGCTCGCCAAGGAACGCATCGACACCGCGCTCATCGACCCGGGCAAACCCTGGCAGAACGGGGCCGATGAGAGCTTCAACGGGAAGCTCCGTGACGAGTGCCTGTCCCTGGAATGGTTCAGGAGCCGCGAGGAGGCCCGCGTCGTGATCGAAACCTGGCGTCAGCACTTCAACCACGTCCGGCCGCATTCGAGCCTCAAGGACCTTACACCGATCGAGTTCAAAACACGCTACGATTCCACCAACCCGGGAGCCCTTCTCCAGTTCTGAATGGTCCGAAAATCCCTGGGCAGGTCACCCCCAGTTGCCCCCGGCTGTCAATGGACGACCTCGGACAGCCTCAGACGCATTCTCAGAGAGAAAACCGGCTTTTCAGAGGAAACAGGAGACGGCTTTGGACGTTGCCAAACAACGAAGTGGTGGCCAAGGGCGGAATCGAACCACCGACACAAGGATTTTCAGTCCTCTGCTCTACCAACTGAGCTACTTGGCCGTGCCGGACGCGCCCCCGGAAATCAGGCGCGGTTTGAAAGGCGCGGAATTATATCAAGGCGCCGGCTTCTCCAGGCTGTAGCCGAGCCCGCGCACGGTGACGATGCGCACTCCGCCCG
>Ga0209343_10002064_pt1 | contig 26334 bp, 13 predicted proteins | sample RifCSPlowO2_02_FD_184026 | JGI IMG/M metagenome (GOLD analysis project Ga0209343, IMG submission 184026) | Groundwater microbial communities from Rifle, Colorado - Rifle CSP2_plank lowO2_0.2 (SPAdes) (version 2) | ecosystem: Environmental > Aquatic > Deep subsurface > Groundwater | place... | reverse complement strand
GCTGTCACCCGACCAGATTCCCAAAAAACTGGTGGTGGTGGGCGCGGGCTACATCGGCCTGGAGCTGGGCCTGGTCTACCGCAAGCTGGGCGCCGACGTGACCGTGGTGGAAGCGCAAGACCGCATCCTGCCGCTGTACGACGAGGAGCTGACCAAGCCGGTGGCGGCTTCGTTGCGCCGCTTGGGCGTGCAGGTGCTGCTGGACTGCAAGGTGCAGGGGTTGAGCCATGGCGGCGAAGGTGTGCGCGTCCTGGACGCTGCGGGGCGCGAAAGTGTGCTGGAAGCCGACCAGGTGCTGGTGGCCATCGGCCGCGCGCCCCACACCCACGGCTGGGGCCTGGAAAAGCTGATGCTGGAGATGCAGGGCCGCGCCCTCAAGGTGGACGACCAGTGCCGCACCTCCATGCGCAATGTCTGGGCCATTGGCGACCTCACCGGTGAGCCCATGCTGGCGCACCGCGCCATGGCGCAGGGTGAACTGGTGGCCGAGGTCATTGCCGGAAAGAGCCGCCGCTTTGCCCCCACAGCCATTGCGGCGGTGTGCTACACCGACCCCGAGGTGGTGGTGGCGGGCCTGAGCCCGGCCGATGCAGCCAAGGCGAATCTGGATTGCATCCACGCCAGCTTCCCGTTTGCCGCCAACGGCCGCGCCATGACACTGGAATCGACCGACGGGTTTGTGCGCGTGGTGGCGCGGCGCGACAACCACCTCATCGTCGGTTGGCAAGCGGTAGGCGCGGGGGTGTCCGAGCTGGCAGCGGCCTTTGGCCAGTCGCTGGAAATGGGCGCCTGCCTGGAAGACGTGGCCGGCACCATCCACGCCCACCCGACGCTGGGCGAAGCGGTGCAGGAGGCGGCCCTGCGGGCGCTGGGGCATGCGCTGCATATTTGAGGTAGGGGCTGCACCGCACGCCACCTCGTATGCGGGCATGACTCCGATTCCATGATCGCCCCGGACCTCAATCCGGGGCGGGTATCGCATCTAGCTTCAGCTATTCCTTTCAAACTCGGCTTGCAAGGCTTCCACGCTACGTCCGAGTCGAATGGCAGTATCTGGAACCAAGAGGTAATGCCAGGGCTTTCCGCCCGTTTCCTTGCCGTGTTGATTGGCGTAGCCGCACCAGCGTTCCGCCGCCCGTGCCTTGGCTAGAACTTCATCCTGCTCCATTTGATCGGCCCGTTTGGGTTCGATGAGCAGGCAGGCCTGTTCGGTCTCCACCACAAAGTCCGGCTCGTAGTTCTTGCCACTGAGGTACTCGATGCGAAACTGCCCCGGTGCGGGCTTCATCCATTTCCAAACCTCCGGGTCGTCTTCCAGCACTTGCGCCAGCCGCCATTCACCCTCTACCGATTGGAATTTTTGGTAGGGATAGCAGCACTTTCTGAACCCTTTGAACACCATCTGGCGAATCAGGCGCTTGTCCGCCACTGGCGCGCGAAAGTCGCGTGGTTGCTCGTCTGCCGCCAGCGTGAAACTGGCGGGCTTGAGCACGTCGAAGCCCTGGGTAACCTTGCCGACGTAGTCTGTCGGCGTCACCCAGACGTGCTTTTGCATCTGCGCCCAGACAAACTCTCCGAGTTGTCGCTGCCAGTAGATGAGTACATTTTCCAGCCGCTCCAAATCACCGCCAAGGTGTTCCCGCAAGCGGGCCACAAGCTGCCCGGCCAAGCCGTAGAGCAGATCAGCGTGGTCGTCGTAGTCGATGGCGTCCTGATTCATCAACTGACGGACGATGTAATCCTCGGGGCGGACCTCGTGGACATCGGAACCTTCCCAATGGATGCGTGCCTGTTGGTTGTCTTCTAAATGCAGTAGCAGCAGTTCCTGGCTAACCGGCTGGTAGTTGATCTTTTCCAGGCCTTCCAGCGTGAATTCCTGAAAGCGATAATTGACTTCCCGCGTCGGCAAGACCACGACCTGCGGCACGTCGATGGTCAGTTCAATCAGGCGTTCGGTCACGCTGCGTACCACTTGCGACACCAATGCTTCGGAACTTTGGGTTTTGGGGACTTCCATCCCCGGCAACGTCGCTTGCGGCGGAGCAGCTTCCTCAGCCCAGCGGCGAACCTTGGCGACCAGCCGTTGTTGCACCTCGTCATTGGTCAAGGCCCTGCTGGACGGCAAGGTGGCGGCTTCCTGTTGGACAGCGCGCAAGGTCAGTTCCGCCAAGCGCGATTCTTCCGGGCTGATAGTTTGGGCGGGTGTTTGCCCGGTGACGGTTTCCGTTACCGTTTTTCCATCCTGTTCCGGCTGATGACCGGTGCAGAGGATGTCAAGCATCGACCCGGTACTCAGCAATTGCGGTTGTCTGTCTGGCACCTCAGCATCTTCGGTGGCGCCGATGTAAACGACCTTCTTGATGATGGACTCAGGATCATTGGCCCGATCAACGATTTCCTGGAAACGGTCATGGGCGATGATGCACAGCCGGTCCACCGCCTCCACGCCAGTACGCTTGCCGAAAGGCAGACGCAAGCCGCGACCGATGGTTTGTTCAGTCAATATCTCGGAAGCTGAAGCGCGCAAGGGAACGATGGTGTAAAGGTTGGTCACGTCCCAGCCCTCCTTCAGCTTGTTGACGTGGATCACCACCTCGGTCTTCTCGTCGTGCTCCACCGCCAGCAGGCGCTGCATGGCCTCGTCAGATTCTTCGCCAGACTGGTTGGAATGCACCTCGATGACCCGACCCTTGTAGTGCCCCTGGAAAAAACCATCGGATTCGATTTTGGCTTTCAGCGTCGAAGCATGGGCCGTGTCCTGGGCCACCACCAGCATGAAGGGCTTGACGATTGGCTTGTCGTTGCCGCGTGCATAGTTCTCCAGCTCCACCTTGACGAATTCATGGTGGTGGATGCCGTCCTCCAGCTTGATTTCCTCCAGTCGGTCAGCACTGTACAAGTCAGCGCGAAAGTCTTTGCGGGTAGCGACCGCCGGAATCTTCACGTAGCCGTCCTGCATGGCGCGGGACAGGGGGTAGTGATAAACGATGTTGGCGAACTGGCGCGGATTGGCACCCACCGTCTTGGGCGTTGCCGTGAGTTCAATGCCCAACACCGGTCGCAAGTCATTGATCGCCTTGGCCCCGGCGCTGGCGTAATAGCGGTGCGCTTCGTCCATCAGCACCACCAGGTCGGGCAGAGTGGCCAGGTAGTCGAAATAGGACTCGCCCAGATATTCCTGGTAGCGGCGCACCCGCGCCACGCCGGACTTGGCCGCGCCTTTCTTGTTGTCGCGGGCATTGATCTTGGAAATGTTGAAGATGTTGATATGGGGCGCCGTATCGGAGCCGAACATATCACCGGTCAAGGTCGCCGGGACGGCGAAGTCCAGTCGCACCCCGCGACCATCTTCATAGTCTTCGCCGGTGATGATGACCGGTGGCATCTGTGCCAGTTCGGGAATGCCAGCAAAGACATACTTTGGGTTGCCAAGCGTGAAATCGTTCTTGAGCTTTTCGTAAATGGTCAGGTTGGGAGCCAACACGAAGAAGTGGCGGCTGCGCCCGGTGATGAACAGCCACGCAATGATGGCGCCCATCAGACGGGTTTTGCCGACGCCGGTGGCCAGGGCGAAACACAGCGTTGGAAAATCGCGCTCGAACTTTTCCACCGTTGGGTATTGGGCGCGGATGACCTTCAGCCAGTGTTGCAGGTCGGCGTCCTTGTCGAGTTTCAGCCGCTCCAGCAGCCCGGCCAGGATGTCCAGGGATTCGCGCTGGGGTGTACGCAGGGAAAGCCGAGCGGCGACTTGCTGCGCGGTTCGGATGCCGTCGATTGCCTCATTCATCGGCCGCACCCTCGTTCAGTTCATCGTCCTCATTTTCTTCCTCGGGCAAGGGTTCCTGCTCAGCCAGCACATCGATGGTGAAACTGTAGTCATCGTTGTCCCACTCGCATTTGTGCAACACTGTTTTTGGAATCTTCTTCAGGGTCAGATTAGGGAAAGCCTTGATGTCCGCCATAAAGGCCTTGCAGCAGATCAGCAGCGATCGAGCACTGCCTACGTCCTCACTGATCACGCGCAACTGGTCGTGTGAGAGACTGCCGGTGGTGACGTAGATGAAGTCCGTCTCTGTGCTTTGACCGTGTTGCCAGAAGCTGGACTGGCTGGGCGCATAGGCAAAGCCCATCAACTTGCACATGGCCTCCGAGAGCATTTCGGCGTTGTATTCTGGGTTGATGACCCAGTGGCCCCATTTGTCCTTTTTCAAGAGCGAAGGCGCCAGGCGGAAGTAACGATAGCCGCCACCACCCTGCCAGTTGACGGCCTTGGTAATACCGCCAGGATCCTGGCCGTTGATGACCTTCTTCAGGCGCGGGACGATGTGGGTGTGGCAGTGCTCGCCCAGCTCCACCATGATCCAGCGTCGGCCCATCTTGTGGGCGACTGCGCCGGTGGTGCCAGAACCGGCGAAGGAGTCGAGGACGATGTCGCCGGGCTTGGTAGCGATTTCAAAGACTCGTTTAAGCAACCGCTCTGGTTTTGGCGTATCAAAAACATCTTGATTATTGAAGGCACGAACCTCCAACTTCGCTTCGTGATTGTGGCCCACTTCCTCGTTCGGCCAGAAAGTTGCAGGGGGTCTTGTTGGATTCTCTTCCAGATATTGCTTCACATAAATTTCCCAGATGTCGTCCTTGTTAACGAACTCCAGATGATCATTGTTCGCGACCACGTTCTCCTTTTTCCAACGCCAGCGGCCTTCTGTTCCATCTGGTTTGACAGGCCAAATATCCCTACCGTCGGGCGCCTTTATCGAATACCACATTGATGGGCGATCTTGGCGAAGCGATTCCGATCCTTCCTTTCGTAGTGAGCGGCGCCGGTAGTACTTGTTGGTAGCCTCATCAAGAAACCCGAATTGGGCAGAATTCTGCTCTTTTGGGAGTTGCCGTGGAACGAAGCAACCAGTTTTTCGATAGACCAGCAAGTGATCATGTGAAACGCTGAAGCCCTTGGCATCCATGCGTTCGCTGTAGACTTTTTGCCAAAGACAATTCGCTACGAAATTTTCTCTCCCAAATACTTCGTCACACATTACCTTCAGATAGTGCGCCTCGTTGTCATCAATCGTGATCCACAACGACCCATCCTCAGCGAGCAGTGTGCGGATGATCTCCAACCGGTCGCGTATCAGCGTCAGCCACATGGAGTGCTCGACTCCGTCGTCATAGTGGGTGAAGGCGCTGCCGGTGTTGTAGGGTGGGTCGATGAATACGCATTTGACCTTGCCAGCGTATTTTCCCTCCAAGGCCTTCAGTGCCAACAGGTTGTCACCCTGGATCAATAGGTTGTCGTCAAAGGGCGCAGGCACAGACTCGGCGTTGGCTTGCTCGACCAAGTCAGGCGCGGCGCGCGACACCGCGTGGTGCGACAGTGTTTTGTCTTCCAGCAGGATGCGTGGTTCGAGTCGAGGGCGTTTTTGTTTGCCGGGCCAGGTGAGTTCGAGTTTTGTTTTTGGGGGCATGGTGGCGTGTCTATTCTTCTGCGAACTGCGCGATTAGGCCGTTCTTTTCGCGACTGGCGGCGTAGATGGTGAGCTTAAGTTCGGTATGGTCGGTCTGTTCGTAGAGAGGGCGGCGTAGCGACAAGCGTTCGCTGGCGGCAAGAATGGTGGGGACGCCCTCGCCGCGTCGCTCAATCAGGTTTTGCCGCTTGCTGATGGGGTCTGCCGGGTAGTAGCGGGAGAGTAGGTTTACCAGGGTTTCATTGCGGGTGATGCTGTTGGCCTCCATGCTGTCAATGGTCAGGCTGTTGGGCAGACCACCGGGGGTGGAGAGTTCCAGCCGGTCGGCAAACATATGCAGGCGGATACGGGCACCATGCAAGGCATAGTCCCGGTGGGCGACGGCGTTGACGATGGATTCAAAGACAGCAGCCAGATCGTATTGGGGGATGTCGATGCGGCCGGGACGCTTGACAGCCTCGACCCGCATATTGCGCTTGACGAAATTGAAGGCCAGGCGAATCTGTTCATCGACGGGACCGTCGCAGTCTTGGGCGTCGACTTGGTACTCCGCATTGCGCTCGATACCGGAATAGGCGACGCACTGGATGTAGGCGGACGAGAGAAATTCCGCCGGGCGTGGGGTGAGCAGCAGCACCCCACAGACGGTCAGGCGCTGTTCGCCGCCTTCGTCTTCGGCGGTGAGGTAGAGTTTTTGCAACTGGCTACGTTCGCTGATGTCGCTTGCGGACTCGCCGCGCAGAAAGCGCGCCTTGAGTTCCGGTGCGATGGCGTCCAACGTGGCCTGGGGCACCAGTTGTTCATCAAAGCGGATCAACCGCACCATGCTGCGTTGCTGGAACATGCGTGCCAGGAGTTCCGGCGACATTTCCCGCTTGCTGGAGCCAACCCGATGGAAATAGCCGTGAGGGCTGCGGTGGACAAAAACGCTCTTGTCAACGCGCACCCAAACGACCGGTTTGGCTTCGCCCTGGCGATTGGGGATTTCAACCAACCGGGTTTCGATGGGCAGCGCTGGATCGATCGCTTGGGTGGCGATATTGGTCAGCCATTGATCCACGTTGTCGAGGTCGGTCAGGGCAATGCCTTCGACCTCCCGCGTCTTGTCGGCGACGCCCAGCACCAGAATGCCGCCGCGGGCATTGGCGAATGCAGCGAGTTCGTCGGCGACGCTATCTCTGTGCGGGGTTTCAACTTTGTTGCCCTTGAGGCTGATGCTTTTGAATTCATAGGCGGAGTCCTCGCCCAGACGAATCTGGTAAATGAGCTCGCGCACGAGGTCGGTGGTGGCAATCATGGTCTTTCCTTCAGGCTCCAGCGGATGGCAAAGAGGCGTTGGCGCCGCGGTGTGATTTGCAGGGCCGCTTCGATGTCGGTGAGCAGGCGGTCTTCTTCGGCATCAATCCGCTTTTTTTCTTCGTGGTAGTCGAGCATCAGGCGGTCGCGGCTTTGTTCTAGCTGCTTGAGTGCCCGTTTGGCATTGAGCTTTTCTTGCAGGGAAGGGAGTTGCCGGGCCGCCTTGCGGGCTTCCTTGATTTGTTGATCGAGTTGTCGAATGCGGATATCGAGGGCGATGCGCCTATCCTCGGCCCAGCCTTCGAGTTTTTCGGTTTCTTTGGCGAAGTAGCTTTCATTCAGAAGCTCGGTGGCTTGCAGCTTCTGGGCTTCTTGTTGTGCCAACTGCTGTGCCAGAGCCGACTCTGCTAGCGGTTGGGCTGTCTCAGGCTGGATGCGTGCGGGCAGTGTTAGCAGGCGCTCAGCGGATGCGGTGTCCAGTACCTCTCCAGCATCGCTACAGGCTGCAACCAAGAGATGCTCGATGCAGCGCTTGGACGTGGCGAGGGAGAGCTTTTCCACGACTAGCTCCCCCGTTTGCCCGGCAAAGTTTCGCAGCCAGGAGTGCTGGCCGTTGTCAGCATGGTCCAGGTCAAATTCCAGCGTGGCTATAGGGAGTGCCGCCAGCGATAGCTTGGCGTCGGCGATTAGCTCGGCCCCCAGCCCTTCGTTGGGGCGTAAGAAGCGGGCATGGTTGTCCTCAGCCTCTTGCCAGCGCACGTCATACCAGTGGGACTCGTGCTGAATGCGATGCGCCTCGAACTGGGCGTCGGGGAGCATCATGCGGGCGAGCAAGAGCAGTTGTTCCTGATATTCGCTGAGGTGCTGTTCGGTTTTGTCACGCCGCATATTGAGGCGCTTGACCACATCAACGTCAAAATTTTCCAGCAGAGAGCGCCGTGTTTCCTGCGTGCGCGCGTCGATCTCGGTTTTGAAGGCGGCTTGTAGCTGGTTGAACTCCTCGTCGATTTGGGCGTCGTCGCGGCAGCGCTGGTAGATGTCGTGAATACGCCGCTCGATATCCACGCCGGACTCAATGGTGCCCAGAATCTCATCGGAGGCGCCGAAGACGCCCTCGAACAATTGGAACTTCTCGCTCAGTAACTCGAAAACCCGTTCATCAGCCCGGTTGCCCTTGTTGATGAAGTTGACGACAACCACGTCGTGTTTTTGACCATACCGATGCACTCGGCCGATGCGCTGCTCAACCCGTTGCGGATTCCAGGGCAGGTCGTAGTTGATGAGCAAGGAGCAGAACTGGAGGTTGATACCTTCGGCACCGGCTTCGGTGCAGATAAGAATTTCCGCAGACTCGCGAAAATGGTCCACCAGCGCAGCCTTCATGTCTGCCGTTTTTGCGCCGGAAATGCGTGCAGAGCCTTCGTGCCGCTTGAGCCAGTCCTGAAGGATGCGCCGGGAGTCAGGATCAGCATTGCTGCCATTGAGAATGGCAATTTTGTCGGCGTAGCCGTTGTCGGCGAGCAATTGCTTGAGCTTGGCTTGGGTGCGAACTGATTCGGTGAAGATGACGGCCTTGCGTTTGCCCCCGAGGCGTTCAGCAAAATCGAAGGCTTTGCCCAGCACACTTAGCAAGGCGTCAGCCTTGGCATCGCGAGCAATGCATTCGGCCAAACTGAGGAAGTTTTTGAGTTGATCGACTTCAGCGGCGAGGCTGATAGGGTCAGCATCCTCATCCTCGTCACTGCCTTCCTCATCGGTCAGATCGGAGAGCGCGTCATAGTCTTCCAATACGTCGGCGAAAGAAAGTTTCTTTTCCAGCCGCTCGATCATGGTAGAGAGCGTGCCCTGGATGGCGAAGGAGGACGAAGCCAGTATCTTGCGGATGACCAGCGTTACCAAATGCCGGGCGCCCGGCTTGATGGACAGTAGATCGTCGCGCTGGAGGTAGTCGGAGACTTCACTGTACAGCTGGAGTTCGGCGTCAGAGGGGCGAAAGTCCTCGGTCATTGAATAGCGGCGGGTAAATTTAATACCGCCGGTTTCCTGTACCTGCCTCCGCAAGGTGCGTTTGCAAATGGTTTTGAGCCGTTCCCGCAAATGCTCAAATTCCGCTGCTTCGAGTTTCGGGCGGCAGTAGCGCGACTTAAACGCATCGAGACTGCCGAAGAAATGGGGGTCGATGATGGAAATCAGGCCATAGAGTTCTTGCAGATTGTTTTGCAACGGCGTGGCGGAGAGCAGGAGCTTGGTCCGACCTTTCAGGGCGGCATCCAGTCTACTGGCGATCTTGGCGCTTTCGCCACGGTAAAAGTTGCGCAATTTGTGGGCTTCGTCGAATACCACGAGATCCCAAGGCACCTCCGCGAGTTCGGCTTGTTTGCGCGAGGCGAACTCATAGGAACAAATGACTACGGCCGATTCGCCATAGGTGGCTTCTGTTAGGAAGGGATTGGCTGCACCATTGGCCTGCACTTCCTTGAAGTTGCGAGCCTCCATAATTTTCGAAGGCAGCGAAAACTTTTCAATTAGTTCCTGACTCCACTGCTTGCGCAAAGTTGCGGGGACGACTAGCAGCAAGCGACGTTTATGTTCCGCCCATTTCTGGGCGAGCACCAAGCTTGCTTCGATGGTTTTACCCAGACCGACCTCGTCCGCCAGTATCACGCCGTTGGACAGTGGCGAAGCCAGTGCAAACAAGGCAGCATCCACTTGATGCGGGTTCATATCTACCTTGGCGCCCGCAATGGTTTGGGTCAGCGCATCTTCCGCCACGCCATCAAGCGACAGCGAGTGGGCGAGGTAGCCACACTGGTAGCGTGTGTACATCAGCCTTTTGCCTTTTCAGCGGATGCGAGGGGGTGGAACTGCCCACGCCTTTCTGTGCGCTCAAGAAATTCGTTGACGGCTTGGCGAACGATCCACGCTAAGGATAGGCCATGCAGATCTGCCATTTCTTGCAGGCGCTGAAGTTGTTCAGGAGGAAGAGATATGGTGGTGCGAATGGCCTTCATTTTTAATCTCTTTGAATCACTTTTCATCATTCTATGCGGGTCAGCCAGCCTATGTGGCATGAATCACATTAAGTTCGGGCACTATCGACTCGCCTTCCGCCACAAACGGCAAGGCCTGCCCGTCAATAAGTACATAGGGCATTGCCGGGGAAGGGATTTGCCACCCGAGAGCAGGATGCGCAGAATGACAATAGTCCGTACGACCGCTTTGAAATACGGCCCTGGTGCAAGCACACACCCGGCCTCCAACTTGGCACGCTTGCACTTTTGGGGGTATTGTCGGGGGGGCCATGTTTCAACACAGAGGTTTGCCATGGAAAACACCGATGCTTCGTCCCAGCCGCCCCCGCTACCTGTCGTAGTGGAGGTGACGCCCCCCACTGAACGGTCGCTTGTGAGAACCGGGTTCGAACACGACAAGTGGCACGAAAGGGTGCGAGCGGCGGCAGCGGTGGCCAAGGCCAGGCGCAGCCCGCGCCGCTTTGTGCTTCGCTGGGTGGTGCCGGCGGTGTTGGCAGTGCTGCTGGGGATGGGCATACAGAGCCTTCGTACGACGGATTTGGAAGAGCGACTGAGTGCGGCACACCTCCGGGTCAGCGAAGTGGATACTGCGCTGCAACGTTTGCGTGAGGACGCCTCCCCCCGCAGCGATGTGGAGGCCTTGCGCGTCTTGCTTGGGCGCAGCATTGACGGAACTCAAGCGCGGGTGAGTGCCATGGAGGCCGGGTCTTTGGCCCCGGTGGTGGCGCAAGTCGGGGCCTCGGTGGGTTTGGTCCAGGGGCGCTACGTGCTGGTTCACCCGTCCAGTGGCAAGCCTTTGCGCCTGCAGGTATCGCGGGGCAAGCCGCAACACAACAGCAATGGTTCTCCACGGCTGACACTGTCAGGCAGCGGCCCGGTGTTCATGCCGACCTTCATGGGCACATTTTTTGTCATCGACTCCAACGGCACCTTGTTGACCAATCGGCATGTGGCGCTGCCTTGGGAGGGCGACCGCGCGGCGCAGGCCATGGAGGAATTTGGGGTGCGCCCGGTCATGATCGAAATGCGCGGCTTTTTGCCTGGCCAAGCAGCCCCATTCGACGTCATGGTGATGGGCGTCGGTCAGCAGGATTTGGCCTTGTTACGCGGCAGCGGGCCCGCCCTGCAAGCCAAACCACTGGTCCTGGCCAAAAGCAACCCTTTGCCAGGCGACACGGCATTGGTGTTTGGCTACCCCACCGGACTCAACGCACTGTTGGCGCGTGCCGGAGACGATTTTGTGGCGAAGTTGGGGAGCATGCCTGGCATGGATGATCGCAGCGTGGCCGATATCCTGGCCCAAGCGGGATTGGTGCAACCCTTGGTGAGCCGCGGCATTGTGGCCCAGGTGACGGAAGCCACTGTCGTGTACGACGCACAAACCGCCGGTGGTGGCAGTGGCGGGCCGGTGGTGAATCTGCGTGGCGAAGTGGTGGCCGTGAACCGCGCCATTCTGCGCAACTTCAACGGCTCCAACATGGGCGTGCCGGTGGAAGCGGCCACCGAAATGCTCGTACACGCAGCGCGCATGGAAGCCGAACGGAAATAAGCGACCCCAAGCACGGCTTTACCATGGCTTTGCAATAAACGGCCGCCGCGACGGCGGGCTCGCGGGCAGACGGCCGTATGCTTATGGCTTGCAATTCCCGGTACTATCTGTGGCCGCCTGCCAGGCCACCTGACGCCAGCGGGACCGGGTAGCAAGCTTCCAACGGACCGCGATGCACCAGGGTGGATTGCCAGTCCAGACACACAATGACCATGAACACCATTCGCCATTTTTCCATTGTTGTCTGTGGTATCGCCCTGACATCCCTGCTTGCTTGCACGCAAAAACCCGATGTGGCAAGCCCTGCAAGCGCCAGCAGTGCGCCCGCCGCGGCCCCCGCGCAGACCGTGACGGTGAGCACTGTGCTGGCGCAAAAGCGGGATATGCCAGTGCGCCTCAAAACCACCGGCACCGTGACAGCGCTGACCAGCGTGGATGTTCGACCGCAGATGAACAGCGTCATTGGCCGTGTCCATATCCACGAGGGGCAATTCGTCAAGGCGGGGGAGTTGCTGTTCACGCTGGACGCCCGCACCGAAGAGGCAAATGTGGCCAAGGCCCGCGCCCAACTGGCCAAAGACCAGGCGGCACTGGCGGATGCCCAACGGCAATTAACCCGCGCCCAGCAGCTGTTTTCACAAAACTTCATTTCCCAGGGGGCGCTGGACACCCATCTGGCACAAGTCGATTCCCAAAGGGCCGTCGTAGCGGCAGACCAGGCGGCCATGGACGCCACCCGTGTAGCACTCTCCTACGCCCGCGTGGTGGCACCCCATGCCGGTCGGGTGGGCGCGATCCATGTCTTTGCGGGCAGCGCCGTCCAAGCCAACGTCACTCCCCTGGTCACGGTCACCCAACTGGACCCGATTGCCGTGGCCTTCAGCCTGCCGCAGCGCAACCTCGCCGATGCACTGGCGGCATTGAAAGGCGGTGGCGCGACGGTGAGCGCCACCTTGCCCGACCGTGCCGGCACGTTCACCGGTCGGCTGAAATTTGTGGACAACGCCGTGGACGCCAGCTCGGGCTCCGTCAAGGTCAAGGCCGTTTTCGACAACAAGGACAGCAAGCTCTGGCCCGGCGCCTTTGTCGAAGTGGCCCAGACCGTCAACACCCTGAAAGACGCAGTGGTGATTCCCCAGGCGGCCATTGTCCAAAGTGCGCGGGGCGCGGTGGTTTACCTGGCCAACAATGGCAAAGCGGCCCAGAAACCCGTGCAGGTGCTATTTGCGCAAGGTGCGGATGCCGCTGTCAGCGGGATCCATGCAGGAGATGCGGTGGTCCTGGACGGCAAGCAAAACATCCGCCCCGGAACGCCTTTGACTGAGCGCGCCAAAGAGCCTGCCGCGTCCGCGTCAGGCGCCACCGGCACCAGCGGCACCCAAACACCATGAACCTGTCCGAACTTTTCATCCGTCGCCCGGTGATGACGGTGCTGCTGAATGTGGCGGTGGTGCTGGCCGGGGTGATCGGTTTTCAGAAAATCCCTGTCGCCGCCCTGCCCAGCTACGACACGCCGGTGATCAATGTGTCGGCCAGCCTGCCGGGGGCCAACCCGCAGACCATGGCGAGTTCGGTGGCGCTGCCGTTGGAGAAGCAGTTCCAGACCGTCCCCGGCCTCAAAACCATCAGCTCCACCAGCACGCTGGGCAGTACCTCGCTGACCCTGGAGTTTGAAGAGGGGCGCAATATTGACGCGGCGGCGGTGGACGTGCAGGCTGCGCTGCTGCGGGCCCAGCGGGCCTTGCCCTCGGACATGACCTCCCCCCCGGCCTACCGCAAGGTCAATCCGGCGGATGCGCCCGTGTTGTTGATTGCACTGACCTCACCGTCCCTGGCGCCGGCCGATTTGCAAGACTACGCTGAGCATTTGATTTCCCCCACCTTGTCCACCATCGACGGTGTGGCACAGGTCAATATATTTGGCGCCAAACGTTTTGCGGTGCGGGTGCGGGTGCAACCCGCTGCACTGACCGCGCGCAACATCGGTCTGGACGAGTTGAGCGCCGCGCTGAAAGCCGCCAATGTCAACACCCCGGTGGGCACCTTCGACGGCCCCCGCCAGACACTCACCCTGCAGGCGAACCGCCAGCTCCAGAATGCGGCCGACTTTGCCGAGCTGATCGTCAGCAACCGGGGCGGCAACCCGGTGCGCCTGCGGGACGTGGCCCAGGTGGAAGACAGCCTGGAGACCCTCAAAAGCTGGGCCACGCTGAACGGTGAAAACTCCATCACGGTGGCCGTGCTGCGCCAGCCCGGCGCCAACACGGTGCGGGTGGTGGATGCGGTGCGCGCGGCACTGCCCCAGCTGAAGAGCCAGATGCCGCAATCGGTCTCGCTGACGCCGGTGAATGACCGCTCCGTCTCGGTGCGGGCGGCCCTGCACGACGTCAGCTACACCATGCTGGGAACGATTGCCCTGGTGGTGCTGGTGATCTTCTTGTTTCTGCGCCGCTTTGTGGCAACCGTGATCCCCGCCTTGTCCCTGCCGGTCTCGCTGCTGGGCGCGGTGGCTATGTTGTGGGGGTTTTCCTACAGCCTGGACAATATCTCGCTGCTGGGTCTCACCTTGGCCGTGGGCTTGGTGGTCGATGACGCCATCGTGGTGTTGGAAAACATCATCCGCCACGTCGAGAATGGCGAGGAACCCTTCCAGGCGGCCCTGCGGGGGGCGCGGGAGGTCGGCTTCACCATTATTTCCATCTCCACCTCGCTGATCGCGGTGTTCATCCCGATTTTCTTCATGCCGGGCGTGATCGGGCTGCTGTTCCACGAATTCGCGGTGGTCGTGGGCCTGGCCATTGTGGTGTCGGCCTTCGTATCGCTGACCCTGGTGCCCATGATGGCCAGCCGCTTCCTGTCGGACGAGGCGCACAAAAAGCCACCGGGCGCACTGGTGCGCGCTTTCGAGCACGGATTCGACCACTTGCTGGCCGGCTACACCCGCGTGCTCGACTTGGCCCTGGGCCACCGCAAGGTGGTGCTGGCGGTGGCATTCGCTACATTTGTGGCCACGGCCTGGTTGATCAACGTCATTCCGAAAGGTTTTTTCCCCGAGGAGGACATCGGGCAAATTCAGGTGTCCACCGAAGCTGCCGAGGACACCTCTTTTCCTGAGATGGTGCGCCTGCAGGAACGGGCCGCCGCCATCATCCGCAAAGACGACAACGTCGCGGCCGTCAGCTCCTTCAATGGCGGCAACAACGCCCAAAATACGGGCCGCATGTTCATCACCCTGAAGCCTGCCGGTCAACGCCAAGCGATGAAAAAAGTGGTGGAAGGGTTGCGCCGCAAATTGCGCGAGGTGGCGGGCATCAATGTGTTCATGCGCCCGATCCAGAATCTGCAACTCGGCGGGCGGCAGAGCAAAGCGCAGTACCAGTACATTTTGCAAAGCATCAAAGCCGACGAGTTGAACACCTGGGCCAATCAATTGCAGGACCGCCTGCGCACCGACCCGATCTTTCGCGATGTGACCAGCGATGCCCAACTGCGTGCGCTGCAGGCGCAGCTCAAGATCGACCGGGACCGGGCCAACACCCTGGGTGTGTCCATGGAATCCATTCGCACCGCCTTGTTCAACGCCTTTGGCGAGCGCCAGGTGTCCACCATCTACCTGCCCACCGACAGCTACCAGGTCATCATGGAAGTGCAGCCCGAGGCCAAGCAGGATGAACGGGCGCTGGACGGCATTTACGTGCGATCTTCCACTGGGGCACTGGTGCCACTGTCGAGCTTCACCACCGTGGAGCGCACGGTGGGCCCCACCGCCATCAACCATGTGGGCCAGTTGCAGGCGGTGACGGTCTCTTTCAACCTGGCACCCGGCACCGCGCTGGGCGACGCCACCGCCAAGATGGACGCCGCCCGCCAGGCCATCCAGATGCCTGCGTCGGTCATTGCCAGCTACGGCGGCGACGCGGCGGTGTTCAAGAGTTCGCAAGGCAGTCAGGCCATCCTGATCGTGGCGGCCTTGCTGGTCATTTATGTGCTGCTGGGGGTGTTGTACGAGAGTTATATCCACCCCATCACCATTCTGGCGGGCTTGCCCTCGGCGGCGGTGGGGGCCTTGGCCACGCTGATGGCGTTCGGCCAAGACCTCACGTTGATTGCCACCATCGGCATCGTGCTCTTGATTGGCATCGTGAAGAAAAACGCCATCATGATGATCGACTTTGCCCTGGACGCGCAGCGCCACCAGGGCATGGCGCCCACCATGGCCATTCGGGAGGCCTGCATTCTGCGCTTTCGCCCCATCATGATGACCACGCTGGCCGCCTTGGTGGGGGCTTTGCCGATCGCACTGGGCATGGGTGCGGGCGCCGAATTGCGCCAGCCCCTGGGCTTGGCCGTGGTCGGCGGCCTGGTGTTTTCGCAGGCCATCACGCTGTTTATCACCCCGGTGATCTACCTGGCGCTGGACCGTTTTAGCGGGCAGGGTCCCGTGACCACTGCCGAGTGAGACCCCCTGCGCCGCAGTGAAACTCGGTCAACCGGCCAGATTCTCGGTCAAAAAGTGTGACTCGAATGCATCCGCCGGAATCGGCTCACTGAGAAGATAGCCCTGTATGTAATCGCAGCTTAGGTTGGCGAGGAATTGGCGCTGCTCCTGCGTTTCAATCCCTTCGGCAACGACCTTCAAACGCAGGTTGTGCGCCAGCGAAATAATGCCGGAAACGATGGACGCATCATCCACGTTTTGGGTCATATCACGGGTGAAGGCTCGGTCAATCTTCAACACGTCCACCGGGAAACGCCTGAGGTAGGCCAGCGAGGAATACCCGGTGCCAAAATCATCAATGGCCAAGCCCACGCCGGTGGCCTTCAGCGCCTTGAGCAATAGCAGTGTCTCATCCGCATGCACCATGAGCATGCTTTCGGTGATTTCCAGCGTCAGACAACGGGGGTCTACACCGGTGTCTCGCAAGGCGCTGCGCAGTGTGTCAATAAAATTCACCTGCTGCAATTGCAAGCCCGACAGATTGACGGTCACGTACAGCCCCGTGGACCCTGCGTCATGCCACATTTTCAGTTGTTGGCATGCGGCCCGCAACACGGCTTCCCCGATGGGAATGATCAATCCGGTTTCTTCCGCAAGCGGGATGAACTCCAAGGGGGACACCAGGCCACGCGACGGATGGCGCCAGCGCGCCAAGGCCTCCATGCCGACCAGGCGACAGTCGGATGCATCCGCAATAGGCTGGAAAAACACCGCGATTTCATTGCGCTCCAGCGCCCGCCGCAAGGCCCCTTCAAAACGCAAATGCTCGCTCGCAGAGGCCTCCATGTTTTCTTCGAAAAAATGGAATCCGCTGTTTTTCTTTTTGGCCCGGTACATGGCCGTATCCGCGTGGCGCAGGAGGGTGCTTGCATCGACCCCATTGATCGGAAACACTGCGATGCCAATACTGGCCGAAACCACAATATCGTGCCCGTCAATGCCAAAAGGCGCCATCACGGCATGGCATATTTTTTGTGCGGTGATGGAGGCCACGCCCACATTGGGCAAATCATCAATCACGATGGCAAACTCGTCCCCTCCCAAACGGGCGACGCAATCACTTGCGCGCACACAAGCACGTATGCGCTCGGAAACAGATTTCAGTAACTTGTCTCCCGTCTCATGGCCCAACGTGTCGTTCACAAATTTGAACCGGTCCAGATCAAGGTACAACAAGGCGACCGATTTGGCCACCGGCCCGGCCCGCTCAATACACCGGCTGAGATGGTCATTGAACATCGCTCTGTTGGGCAGCCCGGTGAGTGAGTCGTTGTAGGCCAGATGGCGCACATGGCGCTCGGCGCGGGTCACGTCCACCAAACGGCGTACGCGCTGATTGACCACCGCCAGATGAATCGGCTTAGGGATGTAATCGCTCGCACCCGCCGCAAACGCACGCTCAATCGAAGCGCTGTCTTCCAAGGCAGTGATCATCAGCACCGGAATTTGCCGCCACTCAGACGACGCTTGTAGACGGGCGCAGGCGGTGAAGCCATCCATCAGCGGCATCAGGGCATCCATCAGAATCACATCGGGACGCATGCGCACCACTTCGGCCTCGACCTCGCAGCCATCCGCCGCCTCAGTGACAAGGAAACCGCTGCGTTGCAAAGCCGCACGCAAGGCCGACCGGGTGCTTCGGTCGTCATCCACCACCAATACGAGGGCTTCGCCGACCACCAACGGTGCTTGGCGTACTTCGATTTCCTGTTCCAGCTCCAGCTCCAATTGCAAGGCCTGGCGCACCAGCACGTATTGCGACCGCAATCCCGGCACCAGGTGCCCGGCATGGTCTACCTGCTGTGCTTCTGCAAGCGACTCCATTTGCTTGGCCAGTGCAGCAAGTTCAAGCGCTCCAAAATTCCATGCAGCACCTTTGATGGCATGCGCTACACGGCGCAAGGCTTCGCTGTCCTCGACCAGTACAGCTGCCGTCAGCTCGTCCAGATAGCCGGGCATATCCTCCAGAAAGGGCCGAATAGTTTGCCCAATCACACCGCCCAAGGCCTCGCGCAATCGGGCAATCACAACTTGGTCAATCGGGCCGTCGCCGGGCAGCGTCGCGGCAGCACTGGTGTGCACCAAGGCACCCGACGGAGGCGCCACCACATCCAGATCCGCAAGCCAGCGTTGCAAGCGGGCGGTCAAATTGTCCAAGGTCAAGGGTTTGGACAAATGGTCATCCATGCCTGCCGACAGGCACTTTTCAATATCGACGGCCTGGGTATTGGCGGTCATGGCAACAATCGGCACACGGCGCCCGCGCTCTGCTTCCAGTCCACGGATCACCGCAGTCGCCTCATAGCCGTCCATTTCCGGCATATTGCAGTCCATCAGGATCAGATCCCAGGATTTATTCCTGAACGCCTGCACCGCAACCCGGCCATTTGCCGCCACCTCCGATTTGCAGCCCAGCATCTCCAACATGCCCGCGGCAATGGTCTGGCTGGTGCGGTTGTCCTCAACAATCAGGATGTCGGGGAAGCGCTTGCGTGTTTTGGGAACCACGCGTTGGACTTCGGCGCGTGCACCCACTGTCGTATCGATACATTCGATGAGCCGCTCCAGACGCAGTGGCTTGGTCAGAAAGGCATCCGCCACTGGCGTTAGCTCCGAGGTATCCACCCCATAACGGCGCATCAGTACCAGGCGGGGTTGCCCGTACACCGGCAAGGTACGTATATCGTGCATCAATGCAGCCTGGGCGAGCGCCACCGCCATGTCCACCAGCAGCAGGCGGAAAGGCGTGCCTTTCAGGCGGGCCTGCTGCAGCGCCTGCGCTGCGTCCAGGATATTGCCCGCTGTGCTGCACTCATAACCCACGGATCGCAAGGACTGCTGCGCGAACTGGAGCACCGTAGCACTCTCATCGACCACCAGCACGCGGCCGGAACGCATTTCCAGAGCTGGCGCTGGGATGGCGCCGGCTTTGAGCGGCAGCGTAAACCAGAATGTGCTGCCCCTTCCAAGCTCGCTGTCCACGCCAATCTCGCCACCCATCAGGGTGCACAACTGTTTACAAATCGCCAGCCCCAGGCCCGAACCATCATGGCCCCGGGTGGAGGACGGGTCGGCCTGGGTAAATGAATCAAAAATACTGCCCACGGCCTGCTCGGACACACCGATGCCGCTGTCCGTCACTTCAAAACGCAAAGTTCCACGGTCGCTGAACGGGCCTACCAACGACACGCGAACGGCCACCTCTCCCCGTTCGGTGAATTTCACCGCATTGCCCACCAGGTTCAGCAATACCTGGCGCACCCGCCGCGGATCACCACGCAAGCTGGCTGGCACTCCGGTGTCTACCACATACGCAATTTCCAACCCTTTGCTTCCTGACTGCGGAATGACCAGCTCCACCGTTTGCTCGCACAAACGCGCAACATCAAAATCGCTCTCGGCCAGTTGCAGCTTGCCCGCCTCCAGCGAAGAAAAATCAAGAATGTTGTTGATGAGGTCCAGCAGATACTGTGACGAATCCCACGCCAGCGTGACATAGTTGCGGGCCATGGCGGGCAGTGCGGATGCGCGCAGCATGTCCAGCGTTCCGACTACGCCGTTCAGAGGCGTACGCAGTTCGTGGCTCATGGTTGCGGCAAATTCCGCTTTCAAGTGCGCCAATCGCAATGCTTCTGCACTCGCATGCCGCAAGGCTTGTTCACGCTCGTCCAGCACCGTCATCATGCTATTGAAGGCATGCGCCATATTGGCAATGTCTTGCGGCCCAGCCAGCTCGGCTCGCACGCCAGATTCCCCTTGTTCGGCACGCCCCATGGATTCCGCCAGTTGCACCAGCGGCCGCGTCATGCGCAAGGTAAGGCCGCGCGTGAACAATAAAAACAACACCGCGAAAAAAAGGGAAATCGCCATATTCAACGCAAACAGCGTTACCAATGCACTGTCCAGCGAGGCCTTGGACAGCACAACCCGGACATAGCCAATGGTCTGGCCGGCAACGATCTCCATTTCGAAAGGCGAATTTTGATCGGCGATGCGCACGGGCGCTACGAAGTGCCACGCTTGGGCGTTCTCCGCCTCAATAAACGCCAATGAAGACACCAGCAAACCCGGGGGCGGCGGCTCGTCCCCCAAAGCCAGTGCAACATCGCCCGCACCATGCGCGGTCAGCAGCCGTCCATCCACACGACGAATTTCGACCCTTTCCACATCGGGAAAGGCCAGGGCGCCAGACACCGCATCTGCGATGTTCTCACTGGCATCGGAAAGCAGCGCCAGCCGCGCTTGCCGCGCCAGGCTGTCTGAAAGACGTTGGCCCTGCTGTTGGCGATTCTGGCGCATTTCCCGGCCACTCTGCCACGAGATGAAAAGAGATGACAGCAGCGCCAGCAGCAATACGCCGATCGCCACCATCAGCGAAAGCTGCTGCCGAAAAGTGGTATTTCGCAAAAGGGGCCATGCGCGATGGAGAGGACGTATAAATGTGAGCACGGGTCAGGGGGTGGGAAATACAAGGTCGAAACCCTGCTGACGAGAAGATAACTGCAAACCCAGATGACTTGCGGTACGGATATTGACTGCAAGCAATGCATCCTTCATCGGCACGACCGACGCGGGGTTGCCCGCAGGCAGGCTCAGGGCGGAAGACGCCAATTGGCGGCCGAGCGCCATGTTGTTAGGGTACAAAGAAAAAAGGGCGCCCCGCTTGACATGGGTTACGCTGCTCGAAAACACCGCGAGATTGCGGTTCCAGGCGCTCTCCAGTATCAAGGGAAGCACCGAAGTCTCCTCCACGGTGGTGGAGTCCTGCGGCAACCACAGCGCGTCTCTTTTGGGGTCGGCGTTGGCGAGCACGTCCTGGTACACCCGCACCGCATTTTTCAAGTCCGCAACCTCAATCGCTTGCAACTCCAGCCCCAGGGCCCGTGCGGCATCGCGTGCAAGGCGTATCAGCCAAGCGTTCTGCTTTGGGTCATACACCACAATAACCCGCCGCGCCTCTGGCATAAAGTGCCTGAGGCGTTCAAACAGCATTTTGGGATCTGGCGCCAGGCTCACCACCGGGAATAGGCGCCCGTCTCCTTCAGGAGGAGACACCACGCCCCCTGCGACCACCCCAAATTCGCGCTCCAGCGCAGACGCCGCCTTCATTCCCTGGCGTCCGAGTGCAATAACCACCTTGATGTCTTTGCGTTTAAGGCTGGCAACAATATCCTGTGCAGACAACGCACCGCCCACGGCGAAACTCGCAACGGGCGCGCCAACCTGGGCCTCAATGCCTTCGATAATTTTGGTGAAAATGCCGCGATAGGGCTCTCCAAGGTCTGGGTACAACACAGCGATATGGCCCGACTCGGCGGCCAATGCAAGTTTGCCAGACTCGCTTCGCCCCAACTGGGCGAGCAATTGCTCACCGCCAGCCAATTGGAGACGGTAGACCACAATGTCGCTGAAGCTCTCTATCCGGTTCAAAACACGCGGAAAGTCATCCCTGCGGTCGGCTTCCAAAAAAAGGACTCGCGTATCCAGCTTGCCCTGCCTGAATAAATCCACGTCCGAGGGGTGCGCGAGCACGGGCCAAGCCACCAAGGCCAGCGGCGCAACATGCATCAGTAGGTAATTATTCACATTCCTCCCCTCAAATAAAGTAACGGGCACTCAGCCGCAGTGGCACATGGCAGCACCCCAAACAGCACTGCACGAACTGCCATGGTCCTCTACGGGACCTTTGCAAACCAAGGCAAACGCGATAAAACCCCAGACAGAAACGCCGGGCTCGCAACACTCACACACAGCAAACACCTTACACATCGATGGAGAAAAAAGTCATCATCAGGGCGACTATAAAGAATAGCGGACCTGAAGCCAGAGTGTGCGACCTGGCATCGGCAAGTCATACGTGATCCCCGAATCCTTTTTGCTGGGTTCACGGATATCGGCATCCAACAGATTGTGAATGGACGCTGAAAAATCCCAGCCCTGCCTGGTTCGGTCCGCGTGCAATGCCACATCCACAGAGGTGTAATCCGGCACATCGGGACGGGCGTCACCCGCAGCCCGCTTACGTTCCGCCACCCAATTGAGCTGCCCGCTGACGAACCAAGCAGACGCAAACCGCCAATCAGCACGGCCATAAACATGCCGGTGCGGGGCATAACCGGCGTCTTGCTGTGTCGTCTGGTCCACGTTTTCCTGGTAGGCGTAATGGCCAGAAAGACGCAAATTTCTAGAAGGGTCCCAAGTCAGCTCCCACTCGCCACCGCGGCCATCTTGCTTTCCGGTGTTCTGATAAGGCGTGCCCGTGCCAGAAGCACCGATCAAGTCAGAAATTTCATGCCTGAAAAGACTCAAGCTCGTCTCTACGTTGTGACGGACTTGCCAACTCACCGCGCCCTCCAGGGTTCTGATCTTTTCCGGTGTCAGCTTGGGGTTGCCCAAGGCCACCGGATTTCCCGCAGCATACAACTCAACGAATGAAGGCGCCCGAAAAGCGGTGCCATACATGAGTTTGGCCGTGACATTTTGACGGGCTTCCCAGACCAAGGTGAGGCGTGGGTTGGTGGTATTTCCAAAGTCCGAATATTGGTCGTATCGAACCCCCCCGGTCAAGGTCCAGTCCCGCGCAAAGCCCCATTCGTCTTGTGCATACAGGTAGTTGACGTTTCTATCATGGGGCGACAAATAGAGATTGGCCCCACTGGCGGAATACATGGGCAGAGGTGATGGCAGCGCGCCACTCAACAAGGTAAAGTTCTTGGTTTCATTGGTTTTGTAGATTTCCATCGTGTCAGAGCCAATACCCATGCGCACATGGTGGTCGGAAAACCCCGAATAATCGCCGGATATCGACAAGCGGAGCTGCCGCTCCCATTTGTTCGGAGCCCCAAGCATGCCATTGGGGAATGACCCAAAAAAAGCGCCGTTCGGAAAGATCACCATGGGAGTCAAAATTTCATTGGCCATATGCATATAGGCCGCTTGCAATGTCAAACTCAGGTCGGGTGCGAAATTGGCATCGGTCCATGCCAGATCACTGGTGAACCGGGCGGTACGGATTTTCCCAACAGGATCCAGCGCCCCTGCGATCCCGGCGCCAACGCCCACGTTGTCGCGCAAGGTATAACCCGCATGCAACCGGAACTTTTCAAACCCGACATCGATTTGCGCATCCACATCGTCGTGCCCCAGGTTTACGGAACCCGGGGCCAACGATGCCGCCGGCGCAATTCCCAAGGCGTCGATTCCGGTCTGCGCATCCGCGAGAACAGTACGGCGCTGACCCGAAGTACGTCCTGCGCTCAGGTAGGCGGCAACGTCCAGAACGCCCACTGTGCCACCGTACTGGAACCAGGTATCCACGCTATCGAACGAGCCAGCACGCAAGCCCACGGACGGGCCTTGTAATTCTTCGGCCGTCTTGGTGATGATATTGATCGTCCCGGCAAAGGCATCCGCGCCATACAAGGCAGAGCCAGGGCCGCGGATCACTTCGATGCGCGCCACATTGGCAGTCGGAAGTGAAACGGGTATGTCATTGCGGTTTCCCTGAAATACACTGGTCAAAGGCACCCCATTGACCATCATCAGCACATGCGGATTGGAATCCGTCAAGATACCCCGTATTCCGTAGTGAGGTCCGTAAATCGTAGAGCGAGAAACATGGAGGCCCGGCACCGACTCCAGCGCCTCGTCCACCGTGGTGGCGCCCATGGCGACAATGTCTTCGGCCGTGATCACCGTAGCCGTCGAAGGGGATTTTCTGAGTAACTGCTTGGTTCCGGTTGCTATGCTGACAAAGCTTTTGTCACCGTACGAGAGCACCAAGTCTTCGCTGTCTGCATCCACTTGCGCCCAGGTGGCGCCGGACCACGCCAGGGCCACCCATACTGATAACAATCGCAACACACGCATGATAGGCCTCCAAAATTACACCAACGGTAACAGCAAATTGGCTACACCGTCCAACTTCTGCGCGGTACGCCTTCATAGACCAACGTCGCACACCGCAGGGGAAAGGTGGCAAGCTCTGGACGCTGCATGGCATCGACAAAACAAGGGGACATACCTGCCAAAAAAGCGGGCAGCATATAGAGGTAATACTCTCGTGGCGACAAACCGATATCCAGGGCCAGCGCGGCAGCGGCAGCCGCATAGTTCATGCGCATCCGCCAACGGCCCGCTAGCAACACGGCCTCAATTTCTTTCGCCAGATTCAAATAAGCACCGTTTCCACATCCGTGCTCCTCTGCCAAGGCAAAAATGGTGGCATTGCGCTCGTCAGGCGCAGACTTGGCAACCGGCCGCCCGTAGCCACCAATGCTGCGGTTGACCCGCAGCTCATCACCGACAATGTCCTGCACCGATTGTCCCGACTCCGCCTGTACTTTGGCGCGCACCAGAAAATCGGCAATCGCAATATCAATCTGGCGCCCGTAAATGGCCGCTTCCGACGCTGCCAAGGCAGCGCTCATGGCCAGCGTTCCGGTGCTTCTGGCGCTGCCCGCCAAAGCCGCGACCCGGTTGTTCCAAAGCCGCGGATCGGGATAACTGGTGTTGACCCAAATGGCGTGTAAGACTTTCAATTGCGCAGCGCTATGGTGCCGCCCGGTGATGCCAAAAACATAGAGATCCATCCAATCCGCGTGGCTGAATTCAGCATGCAAATCGTGGCCGCGGAAGACCGCCCGTTCGCCGGGAAAACAGCCGCCCATGTTGGTCTTCAGCGGACCTTCGAATGCTGCCAGCAAGGATGCGTCTTTCATGCTGCCTCCGCCGCTTTTTGCACCGGGCCGGGGTCGTTGCCAATGTCCAGCGAGAAAAAGGGAAAACGACGGTATCCGCGCTCCCCTTGCTCCAGGGCGTGCGCAGCAGCGCCCGGCAGACGCAGCATCAGGCTCAACATTTCTCCGGCGGTCGGGGTAAAGCCCATGTCGGTCAGCGCCGCCGCAATAACACCGGGCATGGCCATGGGGTGGTCAGCCAGGGTTTCGAGACGCACCCGATTGTCAGCGAGCCACTGGGTACACCCAGGGCCCAAATTCGCCGACAACGCCGCCAGGGTTTGGAGCACCGGCTGCGCGCACCGCCCACCATAGGCGGCAAATCCAGGGGGATGTTCGGCCTCTGGCCATACCTGCATCTTGCCATTGGCTGGCGGCGCGGCAAATGCCGATTGCCACGCGTTGAGCATGCACCCACATTGCGTCCAAAGCTCCATCGCGTGATAGACCTCTCGCGATCCGCCCGACACGCCGGCGCCAGCGGCCAATGCGGCCATCAACGCAGCTGCTGCGGGCGACCCGCCAACACTGGCGGCCATGGCCGCATGCACGGATGGGTCACGCGGACCGGGATTTGCAATGGCAATGGCCAGAATTTCCAGCGAACGCAGCATAGGGCTGGAGGGGCGTTCGCCCCGAAACAGCAAAAACAAATACTCCAAATACGTCGCTTGCTGCAAAATTTCGCCGTATACGTCATAACCATGGCAATACGCAGTTCTGGCGGCAAAAGGATTGTCCGGTTCTGGCTCTTCGGACCAGATACGGGTATGGATCAAGTCCGGCTTTTCTGTCTGGCTCATGTCGAGGGCGCTATAGCAGCAGAGTCATGCCACCGTCGACCACCAGTTCGGTGCCGACAACATAGGAAGCGTCGTCGGAAGCCAGGAACAGGGCAACTTTGGCGACCTCTTCCGACGATGCGAACCGTTTCATCGGAGACCTGAGCGTAAAGTCCGCCCTAGCGGCTTGCGCCACTTCTTTCGGTACGTCCCACCGTCCAAAACCAGGCGTGTCGGTAGGTCCAGGGCTGATGGCGTTGACGCGAATGCCACGGTCAATCAGTTCCCGAGCGAGCGACTGGACCAGGGATCGCAACGCCGCTTTGCAAGCCGCGTAAACGCTAAATGCCGGAGCCCCCACCTGGTTGGAAATGGAGGTGGTGACCATGACCGAAGACCCTTGGGCCAAGATCGGGAGCGCCTTCTGGATGAGGAAGAAAACCCCTTTAAAGTTGGCCCCCGCCTGCGCGTCGAACTGCGCCTCCGTCACGAACTCGAAGGGTGCCGGTGCGGCAATGGCCGCATTCACGAACAAGATATCCAGCCGACCAAAACGATCCTGAACCGTGCGAACAAGTTGCTCGATGTCTTCCATCTTTCCGGCATCGCTCTGAATAGCCACGGTGCCATGGCCCAAGGATTCGCGGGCCTGCTCCAAAACCACCGGGTCGCGCCCCGTAATGGCCACTCGAGCACCTTGCTCCAAAAACAGTTTGGCGGTCGCCAAACCTATCCCACTGCTGCCGCCCGTAATAAGCGCTGTCTTTCCTTCAAGTTTCTTCATCTTCACCTTTCCTAATTTTCAGTTCCTAATGTCTTCATCCGCAAGTTCATAGGCGGAACCTCTTCCCCGTCGATCCGCACATCCAATAGCGTAGGACCCTTGCGGGAGAAAATCGCATCCATGTCCAGCGCGTCCATGTCTTCGGGCGAGCGAATGATGTGGCCCGGGATGCCCATCGATTCTGCCT
>Ga0209343_10002063_pt1 | contig 26339 bp, 31 predicted proteins | sample RifCSPlowO2_02_FD_184026 | JGI IMG/M metagenome (GOLD analysis project Ga0209343, IMG submission 184026) | Groundwater microbial communities from Rifle, Colorado - Rifle CSP2_plank lowO2_0.2 (SPAdes) (version 2) | ecosystem: Environmental > Aquatic > Deep subsurface > Groundwater | place... | reverse complement strand
GGGCTTCGATTGAACCAAGACTATTTCTTCCTCGCCATTGCCACCAAATACAAATATTCCTTGCCCGGCATCATCTCTTCAACTTCAGAATCCTCGCCAAGCCCGTCAATCTCCTTGCCTATACTTTGGCGCAAATTTTTGGAAAACCATCTTTTTAAAAATTCCAAGTATTTTATTTTCGCGTATAAAAGGTACGATTTTCTGATCAATTTTTGTTTTAAAGTCAATGAACGGATTGGCCGCTGGCCGTATATTTTTATCTCTTTAAATTGCGCGCCAAGCAAAGCCAGCAATTCCGCTTGATCAAATTCTTTAAGGTGAAAAAGATTTTTCACCGCCAGCTGCTTTGTTGCTTTTCTGTTCGGCGTGGACAAAATCAATCTGCCACCCGGCGCCAAAACTCTGGCCGCCTCGTTAACGAATTTTTCCGCTTTGTCCAAATGCTCTATAGTCTCAAAGCTGACTACTGCTTCAAAACTACCGTCGCCAAATGGCATTGCCATTGCGTTCACTTTCTCAAAACTCAAATTTTCTTTCTGATAATTCGCTCTTGCCAACTTTATCGTCTCTCCGTCAATGTCGCCGCCGACCACGATTTTGGCTCCGCCAGCAGCCATCAGCTCGCTACCGTAACCAGTGCCGCAGGCAATGTCCAAAACTTTTTTATCTTTAATTAATGGAATGACAAACCGGTAACGGGCCAGATGTTCTGCTACTATTTCCCTTGGCTCATTGTCGTCACCACCCGCCAAAACCCGCTCTCCGGTGTATTCCATAATCTTACTGTAAAATATTTACCTGAAATTCTTTTATCTCTTTCGCCTCTTCTTTTTTCTCTACCTCTTCCGTTCCCGTCTTTTCCGCGTCTGGCAAAAGTTTATCGCCGGAATCTGTCGTTGTGCTGGTCTTTGTTTCCACCACCGCCGGAATTACAGCGTCTTCTCCAGCCGCCGCTTCTGTTGCCGCTCCTTTAACTGCCCCATCGTCCCGCTTCAATTCATAAATAGAACCGAAGATCATCTCCAGGATCTTATTGGAATCTTTCGTTAAAGTTAAAACCAGAGAATACTCGTTTTTATCCAGAGCTTCATTCGCTTTTTTTATCACTTCCTTTGCTTCATCCACCTTGACAGCCAAAGCCTCGTTCTCATCCTTCGTCACCTCTTGAAGCGCACCAGCGGCTTCATCTATTTTGACCTCTGCTTGCTTTAAATGCTCCTGCACCCGCATAGCCAAATCATCCTCTGCCACTGCCAATTCCCCCTTGCTGTGCTTGTCCACTAAAACCGATAAAACTTCAGAGTTTATATCTTCTACCTTATTTAGAGCTTCGTCCAATTCCTTATTCGTCTCACTGTCAGCCACTTGGTCCTTGGCCGCTTTCAGATCTTCTTTATAGGTTCTTATTTTTTCATTCAAAGCCAAGGCCGTGGCCGCCATTTTCTGCCCGTTTTCTTTATCTTTATCTTTCATCGCTTCAAACTTGTCGTTTACTTCTTTAATTTGTTTTTTTACTTCGCCCACCGCAGCGATCACGGTTTTGTCTTCGCCCGTATTTTGCTCCACCGCCACCAGCCGGCTCTCTTGCTCCAAAACTTTTTGCAAATCATTGACCCTTGTTTCCAAAACCGCGCTGGCCAATTCTGTCTTGTGAGCCGCATCCGTCACCATGTAATCGTTTATTTTTTCCCAGGCTCTTTTCACCGCGAACAATTTTTCTCCCGGTACTGCTTGTCTGGCCGCCACCGTGAGAATCCCGCTGCCGCCCAAAACAAAAATTGCCGCGAGCGCCACGATGCTCGCCGGTTGCCAAGCCAATCTCATCACTCTGAAAGAATTTATAAAATTCACAACCCAACCAGACTGTTCCGTCTGCCAAGCCGCTTGAATTTTCTGATTACTGATTTTCAACCCTAGGCTGACCCGCCCTCTCTGTTCAGAAATAATTTGATTTGGTAATTGGCGGGCTGTCTTTCTAATTTCTGACAACAAAAAATTCCTGGTTTTTTCTTGCCATTCCAAACTAGGCTCAACTTTTATGTTTTTTAATTGTTCCGTTAGTTTAGTCATTGCTTTTTAAAAGTGACCTTAATTGTTTTAATGCTCTATGCGCCAAGACCCTGATGTGGCCTTCTTCCTTTTCCAGAATTTCCGCGATTTCTTTATTGGTTAGTTCCTCCATAAATTTCATGATGATCACATCCTGATAACTCCGCGGCAATTTTTCTAAGGCCATTTTTATTTTTTCTATATCCAGATTTAGGTCAATGTTATCCGCTAATTCTTCCTCGCCGATGGTCTCATCTTCCACGATAATCGTCTCTTCCAGAGAAATGATTTTTCCCTCGCCCGCGGTCGTTCGGTAATGATCAGCCACCATTGACTTAGCGATTTTATACAAAAAAGCGGAAATGTTTTTTACCTTGTTTTCCTTATCGCGGGCAAACCGCCAAAATTTCAAAAAAACATCTTGTACTATTTCCTCTGCCTTTTCAATTGAACCAATCTTTAAGCTGACATATTTGAATATCCTATTTACATACCAATCGTAAATTTTTCCAAAACTTTCTTCATCCCCGTTTTGTATTTTTCCCAAAAGTCTTTTCTCTTGCCATTTATGGATTTTAGATCCCTTCATTTAATTAGACGGTTAATAAGTTAATATTGTTACACTAGCACTTTTTTAGTCTAAGATCAACCAAAAACTGCTGCTTAATTCCAATTTTACGCACTGAATTCGGACTCTTTTGTCTGCGTTTTTCTAGACAAAAACCCTAATTAAACACAGTAATTATAAAATGTCTAGATTAACCTAGACATTTAACCAAAACTGTATTATGCTTTAATTATCATCATTGATTTTTATTGTTTCATCAAGCTAGCCTATATTTATAACATTAAATTAAATATATGTCAAATGAAATAAAACTCTCACCTTCTACGGCCGCGCTATTATTCGGCCTAAGTGAAAGGTCAATCAGACGCGCCATAAAAAATAAAGAACTGCCGGCGGTTGTCGTTCGTTCCCGTTACAAAATAAATTTTTCCGATTTGCTCGCCTGGTCGGACAAAATGCCCAACCGTCAAAAAAAAAGAGATTCCCTCGGCCTCGGTCAATTCGTCAGAGAATGGAAAAAATAATACCTGTAGGACTTTCGCGCTTGAGTTTTTTCATACTGCCTTTAGGCAGGTTTACTGGAAAAATTAGGACAAAACGGATTATTCCGCATTTCACCAAGACCTCCCTAAAGGGAGTTTGAATGGCAAGCGCGCAGGTCCTAAATTTTAATTTGTTTTAGTGTTCTTGTGCTTTCTGTGTTTTAGTATTCTACCCCTCCGGCGCTATCTGATAATACTGCAATAAAAAATTAGCCATTTTGACAAAAACCGGCACTGCCGTTGATTCGGCGAATATCCCCTTCCGCGGCTTTGCCAATTTGACCAAAATCACGAAGCGGGTATTTTCCAAAGGGCCAAAACCGATAAAAGAATGATTAGTCTCACTGGAATAACCCTTTCCGTCTTTGCTCGCTATTTCAGCCGTACCAGTCTTACCGCCAATATTATAGCCTGCTATTTGCGCGCTTTTTGTATGACCGTTTTTCACGACCGATACCATCATTGCCTTGACTATCCTAGCGGTCTTCTCGGAAATTACTCTCTCCGCGCTTGTCTGCTCGTTTTTTTTGATTTCCTGATCTTCTTTTCTGATATAATCAACCAGCCGCGGCTTTACCAATTCACCGTCATTCACGATAGCGGTCAAAGCTGAAATCATCTGCATTGGCGTTACGGTTATCCCCTGGCCGAACGAAGCTGTGGCCAGATAAATATCGCCCTTGTTATTCAGAGCGCCAAGATTGCCTTTTGCCTCGCCCATAAGTTCAACGCCGGTCAGCTCGCTAAAACCAAACCCTCTCGCGTATTTTTGAAAACTGTCTCGGCCGGTTTTTAAAGCGATAAAAACCGCGCCGTTATTGACCGAGTTTTCCAAAATTCCGGTCATGGTTATCTGACCGTACTTTTTATTGTCGGCGTTGCGAATCACCTCCGCGCCAATTTTGGTTTCTCCGGTGTCAATAAAAGTGTCTTCCGGCGCGATCGCCCCACTGTCCAAGCCAGCCGCCATGGTTATGATTTTAAAAATGGAACCCGGCTCGTACGGTTCGCTAATCGCCAAATTACGATAAACCTTTATATCTTCAACCTCGCCATAATTATTGGGATCAAAACCGGGATAATTGGCCATGGCCATAATCCGTCCGCTTTTCGGCTCCATCACGATTATCGTGCCGCTCTCCGCCACCTTTTCCTCTACCGCTTGTCTTATAAATTCATAAGCCTTGCTTTGTACCACCCTGTCAATCGTTAAAATTATATCCGAGCCGTTCTCCGCCTCTTTTAGCTCTGTCTCCGATGTTAGGATCAGTCTGCCGGACAAATCTTTGTCCGCTAAAATTTTACCCTTTTCTCCGGCCAACTCTTTCTCAAAATAGCCTTCCAGCCCGTACTGGCCCTCTTGCTTATCATCATTAAAACCCAAAAAACCCGTCAGCTGTCCGGCACTCTCTTTTTCCGGATAATATCTGATGAGCTCATCGGAAAAATACACGCCCGCGAGTTCAAGCCCCTTTATTCTCGCGACCAATTCTGGTTCTATTTTATGCCTGACCGGCTCATAAGGATCGCCCGGTTTTTTTGCCTTAGCCAAAATTTCCGCCTCAACCTTTTTTCTATCTTCTATCTCTGCTTCTAATAATTCGGCCAGAATCTTTGCCATCTTTTCCTTTTCCAAAATTTCCTTTGGCACGATATAGAGCATACCCATCTCACGATTGATAACTAACGGCGCCAGACTGTTATTTTTATAATCCTGCATGTAAATTTCTCCACGGCTCTGTAGAATTTCCTGGTTCACTTGGTGTTGATCGTCCGCCGCTTCCAAGTAACCACTATGCCTTATAATTTGCAGATAAAAAAGACGTCCCAAAATTAAAACGCCCAAAATAAAAAAAACCGCCGCAATAACGTTAGTTCTTTCTCTGAAAAATATCTTTTTGGCTTTTCTGTTTCTCACCATAAAAAACAAATTATTTTCTAGCCAAACTCTCCTTCTTGCCCACCAAATATTCGGTTTTTTCCGTAGTCACCATGCCAAGTTTCTCCGCCGCTGCCTGAATTCTCTCCACCTGCCGCAAACTGGAAATCTCAATTTCCAGATTCTTATTCGCGTCTTCTATCTTGGCGAGTTTGTTTTCCATCTCCGCCATTTCATAGCCAACCCTGGCCTTGTTATTTAAAATATTCAAATAATAAATCCCCGACCCTATCACCAATAAACCAACCGCAAAAGATACCGCCATGGTGAAATTGCCCAAAACGCCAAGACCGCGCCTCTGATGTTTGACGCTCTTTGGTGAACTATTCCTTTTGACCAGCCTATCCTTTGGCATATTATTTATTCCATTACTTAATTTCTACCTATTTCAATTTATTTCTATATATTTCATCTGTTTATAACTATTACTTTTCCGTCAGCTAGCGGATTCTTTTCTGTCATTCCCGGACGACGAGATCCGAGGATCCAGTTTTAAATCTTAAATTCTGTTTTGTTTATTTTTCGTTTGGATTGTCCCGCCACCTGCCCGCCAATCGCTGCGCTCAAGGCGCTGGCAGGCGGGAGCGGGACAATGACAGGAAAGAAACGGCGTCTGGATTGCCCAGCCAAGCCTGCCCGCAACGCTCTCGCTTGCGAGGCGGGCGGGTGTTTTCGTGTCTTTTCTCCGCTACTCTTAACTTAGCGCTCCGGCTCCGAGGATTATCCGCTATTTCTTCTAGCGTAGGCGCCACCGGCTTTTTCGTTAATAACCGCAATGTTGGGCTGTCGCCATGGACGGACTCTTTAAAAAATTTCTTCACGATCCTGTCTTCCAAAGAATGAAAAGCAATTACTGCCAATCTTCCGCCAGTCTCCAAAATATCCATTGCTTGCGGCAAAACCAGCTTCAGGCTCGCCAGCTCGCCATTGACCTCTACGCGCAATGCCTGGAAAAATTGCGTGGCTGGATGCGTTATTTTTTTCCTGTGGTGATAAAAATCCCTTGTCGTCACGCTGATTTTTCCTCTGGCAAAAGCACCCGGGTAAAAAGCCTGCAGGATAACCGCGACAAAATCAAAGCTTGTTTCCATCCGCCTGCGGCGACTTGTTTCCACAACCGCTTTAGCCACTTGGCGCGCCCGGCCAATTGGCACTTCGCCGTATTCCGTGAAAATTTTTACTAAATTATCTAGAGTGTATTTATTAAGGACCTCGCCAGCCGTTAATTCCTGCTTTGCCTTATCAAACCGCATATCCAAGGGCCCGTCTTTTAAAAAACTGAAACCGCGCGTTTCATCGTCTAGCTCCATTGATGATAAACCAAGGTCAAGTAAAATTCCGCTAACTGGATAAGGAAAATTATTTGCATAAATGCTTTTTAGACTCCTAAAATTATCATTAACACATTTGACATTTGACATTTGACATTTGACATTTTTGAGTATCTGGCTGTCCGCGTCAATGGCGAGCAACAGCCCAGCTTGTCCAATCCTCTCCAAAATCGCCGTTGCGTGTCCGCCGCCCCCGAATGTGCAGTCAATAAAATTCTGATTCGGCTTGGGGTCCAAATATTCCAAAACCTCTCTTAACATCACGGGCTTGTGCATCGTCATCAATTATCAATTAAACAGTTATCAATCTAAATGTAAATTTTAATATTCGCATTATCATTCGCATTCATTCACATCGTTATTCGCATGTTCCCATTCCCTCTCTTCTAAATACCCAATTCGCGCATTCCTTCTGCCACATCTTCCACATTCTCTTCCGCCTTATTTTTATATGTCCGCCATTTGTTCTCGTCCCAAATTTCAATTCTGTTCAATACTCCGCCCACCACCACTTTTTTGTCTAACTCGGCAAATTTTTTTAGATAATCAGGTATGAGAATCCTGCCCAATTTATCCAATTCCACTTCCATCGCGCCCATCAGCATCATTCTGCTGAAGCTTCTGGCATTGGCCTGGCTTAATGGCAGCTGCGAAATCTTGCCAGCCAAGCTTTGCCATTCGCTTTTGGTGAATAAAAACAAACAATTATCCAGACCTCTGGTAATAACCGCCCCATCTTTTAACCCAGCCCGAAACTTAGCTGGTATGGCTAACCGGTTTTTTGCGTCAATATTATGTGAATATTCGCCAAGAAACATGCTATAAAAATTAAATGGAGCAATCCAAAAAGATTTACTCCATAGCCTTGTTAATTATTTCTCTTAAAAAATGCGGGGAAAGTATTATCCACTTTATACCACTTGTCCCCACCCCAATTTCATTATAAACCACTTCGTTCTAATGTTCAACCACTTTCCTGTGGATAACAAGTGGTTAATATCAATCCGTAATCGCGAGGAGTCGCGCTAATGCGGGGCGACGCGGCAATCTCAATCAAAACTATAATTCGTCTTGCCCAATTTTAGCCAAAACAAAAAACAGGCTACCAAACCTGTTTTTGTTTCCTTATTTTTAGGACTTTCGCGTTTGCCCCCAATTACGCACTTTTACTGTCATTCCCGCACAAGCGGAAATCTAAGGGTTATTGAATTCATTGACCCTGGATTCTCGGGTCACCTGCCCGAGAATGACAAACGCGAAAGTCCTGATTCTATTGATTTTTTGATTTATTGCTTTATTGTGTTCTTGATTGTGATATTCGGCTCCATCCCATACTCCGGCATTACATAACTGGAGCGCTGGCTCAATCGTCCGTGTTGTTGGTCCAATCGTCCCTGCCCCGCTATGATTTTAAGGGGGTGTGGGGCTTCGATTGAACCTTTTAGTTTTTTGATTCCCTCGCCAATAATCTTCTCAAATTCACCGTCCATTACCCCAACCACTGGAATGTTAAGACCGAAAGCCATCGTGTTGGCCACCGTCAATCCGATTCTCAAGGCCGTAAAACTGCCCGGCCCCTTAACCACGACAATCCCTTGTAATTTCCGTAGGGGCGTATTGCCATACGCCTTTAATAAATTTTCTACTCCTGGCAATAATTTTTCCGATTGTTTGTATTTTGCCTTAATATTTTTTTTAACCAAAATTTGACCTTGCCCATCTGTTAAAGCCAGTTGAATAAATTCCGCACTGGCTGTGTTTATAAATAAATACATAGAAAAAATTTCCCAATTTCTAAATTTACAAATTTAGAACCTTTTGCACCTTATTCAACTTCTCCCTATCCATGCCCAAAACCTCGTATTCCCCAATCTCTTCTATCCCCGCCCATTGATATTCATCAAAATCATCTTTATTCAACTTCACTTCTAAACCCTTGGCAAAAACCAAATAACAAAAAACTTTAACTGTCTGATTATCTGGTCGCACAAATGCGTTATCATCCACATAAATCTTTTTGTTCTCAATCTCAATCCCCACTTCTTCCTTGCATTCTTTTTTTAATCCTTCCATCACTGTTTCGTTATCCTCCAACTTCCCGCCAGGCAAAGCCCACCTGCCCGGAAAAGCAATCTCTCTCATCGATCTTTTAACAACCAAAAGCTTCCCCTCTTTGTTTATAATCAAAGCCGTAACGGCCACAATATGTAATTTATTTTTCTTTTGGTAAGTCATCTTTTTAAATAATAATTTAAATTTTAAATAATTTTAATCTCCCAGTAAAATTAGATACTCCAATTTAATCCCTACCCTCACTCTATCTCCCTTAAAACATCCTGAACCTGTTTTTCTAAATCCTTAAGAGTCCCAGAATTATCAAACTTAAAATCCGCCATCTCAATGCATTTTTTTAAATTCTGTTTAGCCGGATCGCTAAATTTCATTTCTCTTTTTTCGTCAGCCATAAAATCTTCAAATGTTCGCTGATCAGTTTCATTATTTCGTTTTCGGATTCTTTCATATCTTAATTCTGCTTTAGCCTCAACGGCAAATAAATAAAAATCTCCTTTCTTTCGCAATGCTTCAACCTCTCCAACCGTTCGTATGCTTTCAACAATCGCTCTGTCGCTTTCCTTAATCGCTTGCTTATAAAGTTCTATGGCGGTATAGCCTGGTCCAAATTTTTTTCTCAAATCATTAGCCACCTCCACCATACTATCCCGGTTGACCGGCATTCCCTGCCTTTTAATTTCCTTAATCAAAAACTCCCGCACCGAATAATGTTTAAAACTTTTCTTTTTTAAATACTCAACAACCGTGCCTTTGCCAGCGCCCAAAGTTCCAGTTATGCCAATAATTATTTTCTGTCTTTCCATATTACTTCTCCTCAAATTTAATCTCGCCCTCATTGATTCTCTCGGGTATGTCTTCATTAAAAATTTTCAAGACTTCCTCTCGCCACTTTGGGTCTTCTTGATAAATATCAACCCTTACTCCTGCTTCTCTTAAATAATCTACTGCTTTACTGTTTCTGTAAACCTTTGTAATCACCACCCTCTTTACACCACAAGCAACAACATATTTACAACAATGAATACAGGGATTATATTTTGTGTATAAAGTTGAGCCAACAGTGCTTGTACCGCCTTGTACCGCCGCTTGCAAAAGTACATTATGTTCACCGTGTATTGTTCTTACGCAATGCCCCTCTTCCATTAAATGCCCAACATCATAACAATGGGGCAATCCAGGTGGCGCTCCGTTATAACCGGTTGATATAATGCGATTGTCTTTGACTAAAACTGCGCCAGAATATAGTCTGTCACATGTCCCTCTTGTGGCAATTATTTTTGCCACGGCCATAAAATAGTCATCCCATGATGGGCGATAATGTTTTCTTTCTTCGGGCATATTTTTTTAAGTTAATTATTCACCTTGACCGCCGGCCCCATGGTGCTGGTCAAAGCTATATTCATTAAAAAGACACCCTTGACTGCCGCCGGCTTAGCTTTCTTCAAGGCTCCCAAAAAAATACTGAAATTCTCCTGCAGTTTAGATGCTTCCCACGACGCCTTGCCGATAATTTGATGCACATTGCCCGTATCGTCGTTTCTGAAAGCCACCTTGCCTTTTTTAACATCCTCAATAGCCTTGGCCATATCTTTATCGGCGACAACCGTGCCCGACTTTGGCGAAGGCATCAGCCCTTTTGGCCCAAGAATTTTAGCTATGCCGGCCAAATCTTTCATTAAATCAGGCGTCGCCAAGGCAATATCAAAATTAATTTTTTCGGTTGTTTTAATTTCCTTAATCAGCTCACCGGCGCCAACCAGATCAGCACCGGCGTCTTTGGCGGTCTTTTCATCTTTAGTAAAGACAGCGACTTTCTTTGTTCTGCCTGTCCCGTGCGGCAGAACAACCGACCCGCGGACAGTTTGTTCGCCCTTTTGAGTATCAATGCCAAGCTTGACATGAACTTCAACCGAAGAATCAAATTTTGTTTTGGCTGTTTCTTTGACTAATTCAACAGCCTCGGCCAACTCATATTTTCTGGCCCTATCAATCTTGGCGGCCAGCGACAAATATCTCTTTGATCTTTTGGCCTTTGGCTTCCGTTGTTTTTTCATATTAATAATAATTTGCGTGGTCTTAACGGTCTGGCGACTACCAAACCTCCCACTGACGATATACTAAGTGCTACGAATAATAGCACGAAATAACGCTAAAAAATAATAAGTGAAATGTGCAAACGCTGAAACACCAGAACAATTTAGCAATGAAACAATAAATCTCTTGCCCTTAATTTCTCAATTTCTTAATTTCTTTCTAATGTTCGCATGCTTTCTATACTTCTGCCTTCTCTTTCCTATTATCTTTCTTAATGACCGACCAATGAAATAACCACAGCGGCAAACCCACCAGAATTAACGACAACGCCGTTGACGCTTGTCTTTGTCTGTTTTGAACCAAATAAAAATTAGGATCCCTGGCCGCGTCTGTTTCTTGCCAGTTTTTATAATCTGTCAGCCATTGAGCTAGCTGCTCTCTCTGCGCGACAGTCAAATTGCATTTCTCGCCGCACGCTTTCAAATCTTCCACGCCTTTCGTCTCGCTTGTTAAATACAAAGGCGTGGGCCTGGCGGCATAACTGTCAGCCCTATCCGCCTTGGTGAAGATCCAGGTCTTTAACCCCAGGTTGATAATCATGGAGGCGCCGACAACCAGCATTCCCAGCCCGACTAGAGCGAATAGATAAAGATAGATTGTTCTAATGATTGGATTCTTCATAAAATTTTGTTTTATAATTGGAGTGCTTGTAAATATTTACAAACAAACACGCCACTAAGTTAATTATTAATTTATCCTTCTGTTGTTACCCAGGAACTTACCCTTTGAAATTATTGATTTTCCAATTTTTCTTTCAATCTGTTTTCTGGCCGTGCCGGCAATTTGTCCGCCGACTCGCGCGTCGTCTTTCAGGCGCGGCACACCTTGAGTATCTTTAGTGCGGTGAATTTCAGTGGTGGTGCGCTCGCCCAGCATGGTCAAAATCAATTCCAAATCACCCATGTGGTCGCGCAAATTTTCTTTCTTTAGACCCTTAACTTTTTTATATTCCGACGGTGTCAGGCCAAAAGTCGCTTGAGAAATTTCCGCGCTTAAAATTTCATAATCCTTTTCTCTTTGCGCTCCGCGTTTTTGCCATTCATCTGTCAATTCTTCGCGCATGGCGATCCCGCGCATTCTTTTTTCAATCCAATCTTCCGGATAACCTTTTAATTTGTAAAGTGTTCTGGTTCTTTTGGTGGCCAATTCCGGATTTTCAATTTCTTGAATCCTTTCATAACCCACCCGCGCCAGCCAGCGTTTGAACGACTCGGCTTTGGGACTGGGGATTGACTGAATTATGCGGAAAAGTCCTTCCACATTGGCGCAATTCATTTTTTGCAACCCGCCCGAAGTCGGCACTTCAAGGGTATGGACAATTTGTCCATACCCTTTAGACAATTCCGGGTCCCTCACTCTCATCTTGTTTATGTAGTCTTTAATATTAACAGTATCAACCAAAACAGAGATTATATCTTCAACCACAAACCACCACTCTTTATTATAAATGGTCTTTCTGATTTGTTGGCCCTTAAAGATGGCAATGTGGCTTTGGGTTTTCGCTGAATTCATAAACATTTACTCTAAAAATTTTCGCAATGATTATCCAGCGCCCTCGTCATTCCCAGAATTATTTTTTGTATCTAAAAATTTTCCGCCAAAGGCGCCTGTCCGCCTTAGGTGGAGATCAGCCTCTGGCTGAAAAAGTGGAAAGGATTTGATTCTGAAATGCTTTTTGGTCCATATTATTATACCCCCGTAAAGCTGATATTCTGTACACCCAATCTCCTTTGGCAAAATAAGTCCAAACTACATTACCAGTATAACCGCCTGCCACATTCTCAAATTCTGCGTCTATTACATACTGATTAAAAATCTCTTTGTGCGCCCATTCTGTCCATTTAATTTTATTAACATCTAATAGACTGCCAAAATCTTCTACTAACTTTTCCTGAACAAAACTTTGAAAATCAATGTTTTGTCTGCTTGGATATCTTTCAATAGCTATATATGACATTACTTGGGAACCTATTGTAACATTGTTTGAATCGGTTTGATTAATAACTAAATCATTTGGATATTTTATTTCATACCCATATTCACTATTTGTATACATCTGCCAATCAGCAGTTTCGTCAGTAAATTTGAAGGTGGAATCAATTAACTTAATAGTATCTTGCCATGTTCTCCCGTCTGATAAATCAATTGAATATTGGCCGATGCTAAAAAATAAAAATTTATTGCTATTGGGTGTGGTATAAAAATATCTAATACCGTTAGTCATCTCATACCCGTCGGGACAATATCCGCTACTAAACCACGGCCCATCGCTTGTAGTATTAAAAGGATAGCTCAACTCCGCGGTTGTGGCACCATTTTTGGTGTTATATTTAGTGGTACTCTCATCAACTGAACAATCTTTATAATTACTGAGTTGAAAATGTTTCTCAATTGCAGTCTTTAATGTATCTACTCTGTCTTTTTCAAAAATTTCAACCGATTGGCCGCTTTCAGGGGAAGATCCCGCCCAATAAACATAAACCTTATTATTCTCTTGCTTAACAGCTATACTATTGTTTCCATATTTATCCGGATAACAAAATGATATGCCTAAATCTTCGGAAATAAATTTATGGCCAGAGCCACAGCCATCCGCAGTGTTGGTGGCGCCTACTTGATTTAAATCTGAATTAGTAATTCCCAAGGCCAGTTTTCTGAACAAGCTCATCAAATTACCCCAAGTGACTTCCCACCTTTTGCCATTCTGGTCAATATACCAAATCCGGCCTTTGTCTTGAACTTGTAATAATAATCTGCCTTTTAATTTTGTGGCTAGATTATTATCTGTTTTGAATCTGCCTTTGTTTGAGCCAGGAATGTAAGGGCTATAACCATTTTGCAATTCTTCTTTATCAGGATAACCATCATTATCACTATCTAAATTAGGATTAAGACTATCTAAATCAGCTGGAATTTTAACTAAGTCAGCATTGGTAATGCCTAGAGCCAACTTTTGGAATAAATTCAAAGCATTGGCAAAAGTGACTTCATGTTTTTGTAAGCCAACCGGATCAACATACCAAATCCGGCCTTTATCTTGAACTTGCAATAATAGTTTGCCTTTTAAGCGGCTGGTAATACTATTAGCAGCAGAAACACTTGAGGCGAAATAAAAAATAACAACCACTGCGGCAAAAAAAACTAATATTTTTTTCATGCGATTTTATTTAATTTCTAAATTTATTTATATTCAAATTCTACTCTTAATAAACCTAATCACTTTTTGAGTCGTTTTTATGGCTTCCTCGCCTTTTTCTTGAGGAAAACTTCCTGGCACATCCATTGGATAGCGAGCCGGATTGTAATATTCAGTTAATACTTCGCACTCGCCAGCTATCTTCTCAAAATTATTGTCAATTTTTCTACATTCCATTAACAAATCCGACAAGATATGGGTTCTCTCCGGCTTGATTCCCTGGCTGACTAAATATCCTTTTAAATATTTCTCAACTGTTTGCTGGCAACCAAAACAAGCTTCAGATGAAATCTTTGTTTCTTGCCAGCCGGCTTGAGTGAACTTCCAAGTATCCTCTGCTTTTTGAAACCACTCTTGGGCTAATTTTTTATTATCTTGATTTTTCATAAATTACCCTGCCTTGGCTCAAAATGTCTTTAATAAAAAAATCACCCATGGCCAATCTTTTTCTAATTTGAGAAGGCGTATAAACAATTGGATCTAAACCCTTAATGTATTTATTAGTGCCATAATACTTTTTTGGCCGAAGCAGTTGGCAAACTTCTTTTATACTTGCAAAATAATCTTTGTTTGTTTTTTTAATAACTAATAAATCAATATCACTCTCTTTTTTAGGATTACCTCTGGCATAAGAACCATAAAGAATCACCTTTTCCGGCTGATAAGGATTTAGGTCTTTAACAATTTGCTTTAATTTCTGATTTAGTTCTCTTTGATTCATAGTTAATTATGGCAGATAATCTGCTAATCTAAAAATTTTCCGCCAAAGGCGGATCAGCCTCTGGCTGAAAAAGTGGAAAGGATTTTTTCTAAATCAAAATTAGATCCCCCTAATATTCCAAATGATATTAGGGAACTATCCTTAGAAGAATAATAAATAATAGTCCCAGCTCCTTCTCCTGGTTCGTGCATTTTTAAAAACCTTTTTTCACCTACCGTAATATACTCTTTTTGAAAATCTTTCGTATTTGGTAATAATGTTTTTCCTATCTCATCTAAAGAAATCTCTCCTAAAAAACTACTAACATTAATCCAAAAAGTTGACTCCACTGCAGATTGCCCAGATTTAAATCCATCATACATTTCTTTAGTAAGAAAGAATATATTAGCATTATCCTTTTCGTTAACAACTAAATCGCTTGGATATTTTATCTCATACCCATACTCACTATTTGTATATGTCTGCCAATTCGCCGTCTCAACATTCCCCACCTCATTCAAATCCTTATCCGTAATCCCCAAGGCCAGCTTTCTGAACAAACTCATCAAATTACCCCAAGTGACCTCCCATCTTTTGCCGTTCTGGTCAATATACCAAATCCGGCCTTTGTCTTGAACTTGTAATAATAGTCTGCCTTTTAATTTTGCGGCTAAATTATTGTCTGTTTTAAATCTGCCTTGATTTGAGCCAGCAATATATGGGCTATAACCATTTTGTAATTCTTCTTTATCAGGATAACCGTCATTATCACTATCTAAATTAGGATTAATGCTGTCTAAATCAGCTGGGATTTTAATTAAATCAGCATTAGTAATGCCTAAAGCCAACTTTTGGAATAAACTTAAAGCATTGCTAAAAGTCACCTCATGTTTTTGTAAGCCAACCGGATCAACATACCAAATCCGGCCTTTGTCTTGAACTTGCAATAATAGTTTGCCTTTTAAGCGGCTGGTAATGCTATTAGCTGCAGAAGTGCTTGATGCAAAAGAAAACATCAAGACCAAAGTCATAAAGAAGAGCAACAATTTTTTCATAAGATTTTCGTTTAATTTGTAATTTTGAATTTATTTTGAATTTGGGATTTGGAACTTGGAATTTATTCAACAATGATCCCCATCTGTCTCGCCGTGCCCTCAATTATTTTCATCCCTGATTCTACATCGTGCGCGTTTAAATCCGGCATTTTTATTTCGGCAATCTCCCTGATCTGGGCTTTGGTCACCTTGCCCACTTTTTCCGTCAATGGCTTGCCGGAGCCTTTTTCAATCTTGGCCGCCTTTTTCAAAAGCTCGGCCGCCGGCGGAGTTTTTAAAACAAAAGTAAAACTCCTATCTTCATAAATAGTAATTTCTACCGGCACGACCTCACCCGTTTTCGCCTTGGTCGCCTCATTAAATTTAGCGCAAAAATCTTGAATAGCCACCCCGTGCTGGCCCAAGGCCGGCCCGATTGGCGGCGCCGGATTGGCTACTCCACCCTTAATCTGTAATTTCACTAAAGCTTTTATTTTCTTTGCCATAATGTTACTTTAATTAATTTAATCGGCTTGTCTCGCTTAACTTGTCAGCCATAGGCTGATCCGCCTTCTCTGTCCAAGAATAATCAGTTTGGGTAATCGGCGGACTTAACTCGCTTGTTTTATATTTTTTTAATCTGTAAAAAATCCAATTCCACCGGCGTTTCACGGCCGAACATCTGCACCAAAATTTTCACCTTGCCGCGCGCTTCGTCAATGTCAGACACCTTGCCATCCATATCCTTGAATGGTCCGTCGGTAATTCTCACTGGCGTACCAACCGAAACGTCAATCTTATATTTCGGTTCCTGAACGCCCATCCGGCGCTGCAACTCCTTAACCTCTACCTCTGACAAGGGAATGGGCAAAGTCCCTGAACCGATAAACCCCGTCACATTAGGAGTGTTGCGCACCACATACCAGGATTCATCGTCGACCAACATTTCAACCAAGACATAGCCAGGAAAAATTTTTTCCCTGACCATATGTCGCTTGCCGCCTTTAATTTTGATCTTATTTTCCGTGGGCACCAAAACCTGAAAGATTTTATTCTGCATATCCATTGAATCTATTCTCTGCTCCAGGTTCCTAGCCACATTTTCTTCATAGCCGGAATAGGTATGGATGACATACCAGCGCTTTTCGCCCTGGTGTAATATTTGCCTAGCCATATTTTTATTTAGTTACCACTATCTTAACGAGTTCTGATAAACCAAAGTCCACCAAGCCTAAAAACAGCGCCAGCGCCACAGAAAAGCCAATCACCAAAACCGTATGATTAAGCGTCTGCTTTCTGGTCGGCCAAACCACTTTTTTTAACTCCAGTTTGGAATCCTTGAAATATTGGACTAAACTGTTCATATTTTAGCTAAAATTTAGTTTAAAAAATTAAATAATCTTGGTCTTTAAAAAGACCCCGAGGGTCTTTACACCACTCTATCACACATCCGCTATTTTGGCAAATCAAAATCAAAACGCAAAAAACAATCAACAAAACACAACAAATAACCACAAAGACAGACCCATTTGCTTCTGCTACTTGCAAATTACTTAATTTATTTAACTCGCTTAACTTACTTACTGCTTACCTACACATCTAAATTCTTTACATCTTTGGCGTGCGTCTGAATGAATCTCTTGCGCGGTGCCACATCCGAACCCATCAGCATCTCAAAAATTTCATCGGCTTTCTCCGCTTGTTCAATGTCCACGCGGAGCATAATCCTGGTTTTGGGATTCATGGTCGTTTCCCAAAGTTGTTCCGGATTCATTTCGCCCAAGCCCTTGTATCTCTGAATATTCACGCCGCCGATTTTTTCGCCCACCCCGGTCTGGTCCACCTCGCCCGCCCCTCCTTCTGTTTCTACCGTTTCCGACATTTCCTCACCCTCTTGGTTTTTTGTTTTTTTGATTTCTTGTTTTTGTGTTTTTCGCCCTTGGGGCGATCCGCCTTCCGCTTGCGGGAATAATTTATTTGGGAAATTGGCGGACTGTGTTTCTATGTTTTCCCCCGTCATCCCTTTAACCAACTTGTCCTTTTCTTCATCGCTGTAAGCGTAGTGCATCTCCTTGCCTTTTTGTAATTTATAAAGCGGCGGCTTGGCGATATAAATATGACTCTGACGGATTAAATCTGGAAAATAGCGATAGAAGAAAGTCAACAGCAGGGTTCTGATGTGCGCGCCGTCCACATCAGCATCGGTCATAATGATAATTTTATTATAACGCAATTTGGTGATATCCATCTGCTCGCCGATATTAGTGCCAAGCGCGATAACTAACGATTTAATTTCGTTGTTGGCCAGCATCTTATCCAATCTGGCTCTTTCCACATTTAAAATTTTACCGCGCAACGGCAATATGGCCTGGAATTCGCGGCTGCGCCCTTGTTTGGCCGAGCCGCCGGCTGAATCGCCCTCAACAATATATAATTCGGTAGTTTGAGCATCACGCGAAGAACAATCCGCCAATTTGCCCGGCAAAGTCATCCCTTCCAAGGCTCCCTTACGAATAATGGCATCCCTCGCGCTCCGAGCCGCTTTTCTCGCCTGCGCTGTCAAAAGACACTTGCCAATAATACCCTCGGCGTCTTTGGGATTTTCTTCCAAAAAAATCGCCAGGGCTTCTCCAAAAACGCTTTCCGTCACTTGCCGCACTTCCGGATTGCCAAGTTTGGCTTTGGTCTGGCCTTCAAACTGCGGTTCAGCCACCTTGACTGAAATCACAGCGGTCAAACCTTCGCGCACATCCTCTCCGGACAGATTCTCGTCTTTCTCTTTAAGATAGCCTTTGGTTCTGGCGTAATTATTCAAAACCCTGGTTAAAGCGCTTCTAAATCCCATTACATGCATCCCGCCTTCCGCGTTGATGATGTTATTGGCAAAAGCGTACACCGATTCTTTATATTCCTCAATGTATTGGAAAGCGATTTCCACATTGACCGGCCGTAAATCCAATGCTCCGCCTTCACCGTTGTTTCTCTCCGGCACCATGCTCTTTTCCGCGTAAAAAACCTTGTCGTGCTTGGGTTCGTTATTGGTGTTAAGATGACTGACATAAGATTTGATGCCGCCTTCAAAATAAAACTCATACGATTTGGCATCGTCTTTTTTCCGCTCGTCAAAAATTTTTATTTTAATGCCCTTGTTCAAATAGGCCTGCTGGCGCAAATGGTCAATGATCGTTTCCCAATTAAATTCCGTAGTCTGGAAAACAGTGGCGTCAGGCTGAAAAATAATTTTTGTGCCTCTTAATTTAGTGCTGCCGACCGCCTTGACTTTTTTCTGCGGCACGCCCCGTTTATACTCCTGCACCCAAATTTTACCGTCGCGATAAACCTCGGCTTTCATATAAGTGGACAAAGCATTGACCACTGACACGCCAACGCCGTGCAAACCGCCGGATACTTTATAACCGCCCTGGCCGAATTTGCCGCCGGCGTGCAACTTAGTCAACACTACTTCCAACGCTGAAACCTTGGCTTGCTTATGAATATCCACCGGAATACCGCGGCCATTGTCATAAACTTCCGCCATGCTGTCGGGCAAAAGCGTGATGACGATCAAATTAGCATAGCCGGCCATGGCTTCGTCAATGCCATTGTCTACCACTTCCCAAAGCATATGATGCAAACCGGCCGGTCCGGTAGAACCGATGTACATGCCCGGCCTTTTTTTGACCGGCTCCAGCCCTTCCAAAACCGTAATCTGCGCGGCATTATAATCATCTCCCGCCGCTTGTTTTTTGGGTTTTTTTGTCTCTTTCCCTGCTTTCTTTGACATATTATCTTTAAATTATTTTCTATTTTTTAAAATTATTATAAGCTTCCATTTTCTATTTTATCCAAATCAGCGTTAGTAATACCCGACGATATTTTTTGAACAACCTAACAAAATTATTCTGTTCCCGCGCTTGCATCACTGTTAATAAAAGATTTTAATTCGTCTTTAATCAGCAGACGCGAGATGGTGGCGAATGTTTGCATGGCCAAGGCTGGTTGATGGCCAAAACCAATATATTCCACAGCTTTTCCTAAATGTTTTACTTTTTCCATCGCTGGAATTAAATCCGTGTCCGAGGAAATAATCAGGGCTTCATCATATAAATTTTCATAAGCGCCCACCAATAAGTCCGTGGCAATTTTCACATCCACGCCTTTTTCATGAAAAGCGTTATCGTTTTTCATCAAGTATCCGCGATGCACCGTTATTCGTTGTGCTCTGGAATTTAAAAAGTTAAACAAATCCCTTTGCGCCCTTCTTAATTTTTGTCCTCTTTCGTCGTTTGGTTTGGCTCTGACCACGCCGACATAATAACCAGCGCTGACAATCTCCCTGTCGCGCGCCAGCCAATCAATTAAACCGCGAAAATTAAAACGGCTTAAGTTTTTAATTTCCAGTGATTTCAATTTGAAGTAGAAATTACTGCCATCAATAAAAACCGCCAGCCGTTTTTTATTTTCTATCATATTTTATAAAATTAAAAGCCCACCGGGTCCTCTCGCGAGGACAGAGTGGGCGGTTTTAGTGAATTAAATATAGCACAGTCAAAAAACCCTGTCAAATTCAAATTATGCGCAATTAAATTTTGGCTGTTCATAAATATTTTAATCTAAATTTTACTCCAAACCCCCGCTGGCTATCTTCTCCAAATCCGCGTTGGTAATCCCCAGCGCCAATTTTTGAAACAGCCCCATCAGATTTACCCAGGTTACTTCCCATTTCTTGCCATTAAAATCCACATACCAAATCCGGCCTTTGTCTTCCACTTGCAATAATAATTTGCCTTTTAAACGGTTGCCGATTGGAGCATCGCCTATTTTTCCACGCAAACCTGATGTTGCATATTCCAAATTAAATACTTAATGGCTGAACTTTCCAGAGCGGTGGCGCCACTGGTTAATAATTTTCTGGCCTGGCGGGCAAAAGATTTTCTTGAATTGGCATGCGCCTCTTGGGGCGAATGATTTTTTAGCAAAGAAATCATAACCTGACTGGCCGGTTCTAAAAATATTTCAGCGGTTTTATCTTGTTCAGGCCGGGTTTGTTTGTCATTATCGTACAAAAAATAGAAATCCTCATCATAACCGATGTAGGCATCGGCGCCGGCTTTTACGCTGTACGGTCCTAAAGTTTTTCCCGAACGGCAAGAAAGCGCGTAAACGATTTTTGCTTTCAAAATTTCTTCGTTTTCTCCAGCGCGAATTAGCGCTTCATTATCTTGACCCGCCACCGTTCTCTCGTCGCCGTGTCCGTTCAAAAACGCTAAACCTGGTTCATGCTTTCTCATGACGCTTTCAAACTCTTTTCGGTTGGCGCGCTGTTTCTTAAGATCAAAAATTTTGCCGCACTTTTTTTCGGCCAGCTCAATGATTTTCTTTGCCCAAACAAAAAGATAACGAGTGGTCACATCAAAATTCGGTCTCGTTATCAGTAGATTATGTTTCATATAAAATGCCTTCTTTGAGTCCGCGCAAAAAATTCAATTCCACCTCAATTATTTTCTGGCCGATTTCATCGCCGTTTTGCACATGGCTGATCAGTTCGTCTCTGTTAAATTCTCCTTGGGCACCGATTGACAAACCGGCATTATCCGGCAGGGTTTTTAATCTCTCCACGACTAATTGTTTTATTTCCTGTTCGTTTGACATAAATTTAAATAATTTCCAGTTCCGCCAATTTTTGCAAAATAATTTTTCCCAATTCCGTTTCGTTGTCCACTTCCAAATAAGCCACTTGCCAAGTGATCGGACCTCTTTTTTCAAGCACCAAAATCACCTCTTCGCGCAGATTAAGCGGTAAATTGGCAAAAACCTTATAAAATCTTTGTTTAAGACTGGTGGTTTCCATAACCTTATAATACCAAGAAGAACGGTTTATTACAAACTCCCGCTTGCTATCTTCCCCAAATCCGTATTGGTAATCCCCAGCGCTAATTTTTGAAACAAACTCATCAGATTCGCCCAAGTAACTTCCCATTTCTTGCCGTTAAAATCCACATACCAAATCCGGCCTTTGTCTTCCACTTGTAATAATAATTTTCCTTTCAATCTATTCCCCGTCGCCGAAGTCGTTTTCTCATTATTAAGCGGGATTTTATTCAAATCACTATTTTTAATCCCCAAAGCTAATTTTTCAAACAGCGGCAAAGCGTTGGCAAAAGTAACTTCAGATTTTTGAGCATCATCAGGATTAACATACCAGATTCGGCCGCGGTCTTCAACTTGGAGAAGCAGTTTGCCAGCTAATCTTTTGGATAATATTTTGTCAATTTTCGCTGTTGATTTTTGGTCTTTTGTTATTGTGTTATCATTTGTTTTGTCACCCGCAACAAATAACCCAAGAGAATCCAGCGTGCCTAAGTCAATGTTTCCTAACAAAGCAGAAACTCTTGAATAGTCGTTATTATTGTTATTGCCCTTATAAGCTGTGGAATTATTGAGCCAACTATTTACTTTATTTACTGACAACAAAAGTCCCATAGAATTTAAACTGCCTTTTACTACGGCAGAAGGAATGCCAATAAATGAGCCATTTTTTAAATACGCGCCACCGCCAGAATTGCCATGTTCAATCACGGCGGTTGTTTTTAAATAATTACCATCAACACCGCTAAAATCTCCACTGGTATATGTTATTTTTCTGCCGAAGTCCGCAGGATAACCATAAGTGGTTAAAATTTCACCAAGCTTGATATTACTGCTACTATTTTGAGAGATATTTATAGAAGCTAAATTTTTATTGCTTGGATTTCTTAATTTCAAAACAGCTACATCAGTATCGCTGGAAATTTTATAAATATCAGCGATTTGCCTGTCGCCAAAATATGGCTCGTCATCATAATCATCTATAAAACCGACTAAACAACCCGAAGTGCCATCAATGACATGTTTGTTAGTTAAAATTAAACCAGATGAATTTATTATTGTGCCAGATCCCTGACTGGCCATGGTGCTACTCACAGGACAAATTAATTTTACCGTGGCTTTGACTATTGTGTCTTGGTTAGAAATTCCTAAATCTTCCGATGGTGTTTGTTGTTGTGGTTGATTTGGCGCTACGCAATATTGCGATGTGGCTGGCGCCGCTGTTTCAGCAGATGGACAATCATATGTCTTATTACAGCTTCTTGCTTGAATTCCTTGCGGTGAGCAAGTTCCCCAATCGCCACATTGCCAAGTGTCAGCTGAACAAGCTGGAGTATAGGAGCATGGTTGAGTAGTTGCTGGCGATTGAGTTCCGCCTTGGCAGTTTGAATTTTTACTACACTCTCTTGTTTTTGTTCCATTTGATAAGCACATACCCCAAGATCCACACGACCAATCGCTGTTTGTGCAAAGTGGTTTATATGTGCATAATTGTGTAGTCGCTGGTGATGCCACTCCACCTTCACAATCTGAAATTTTGCTACAAGTTCTGTTTTTGGTTCCGTTTACTAAACACATGCCCCAATCGGTACAAGACCAATCACTGGAAGTACACGATGGAATATAAGAGCAAGATTGAGTTATGACAGGCGAAGGAGTATCTACAAATCCGCAATCAAGTGTTTTATTACAAATTCTTGATTGTTGCCCTCCGGATGAACATACACTCCAACCACCACACGCCCAAGTATCAACATTACAACTTGGACTATACAAAAATGAACCACTTAAAAAAGGATCAGCACAAATAAAATGAGTTCCTGCTCCTCCTATTATATAATATTCAGTACCATTATATGTTCTAGTTTCTGAAATATTTGAATGATATAAAGATAGAATTAAACTATCTTTAGAAAGATCTATAAAATCATTTTGTTGTACATTGCTTAACAATTTACTCTCAATGTCTGTCGGTATAATAATTTCTATTTTTGTATCAGTCCAACTAATTATTCCGCTGTCTTTTTCAAACATTCCTGCGGCATGTACCATTCCATCTTTTATTAATGAGATGTCTACATATCTATCATAAAAATATTGTAAGACGCTAGGCGGTTTACCAGTATCTCCAGCTAATATCTTTTTCAACTCCCCAAAACCATAGCCATTAATAATAAGAGACCCGCCAATCGGAACCGCAGTTCCGGGTGAAATTGAGGTAATTTTAGCATTGGGTTCATCGCAATCAGAGGCGGAAGATATAGCGAAAGATGGCGAAGCTATTAAAAAAGACACGCAAACAAAAAATAAAATTAGCAAAATTGTAAGTTGTTTTTTCATAAAGTTAAATTTAGTTAATAATTGATTTTTATTTTATTTCTAGCTCGCTTCTAATCATATTTATTAATTCTTTTGCTAATTCCTGTATTTTTATTGCTTCTTGAATTCTGTTTTGAAAAGTATTTTGTAAATTTTGGCTATGAGCATCACTTAATATACCACCCCTCAAACTAAAAATTTTTTGTTTATATTCTTCAATTTTTTCTTTAACTAAATTACTACTTAATAGTAATGCATCAGCAAGCTCATAATCAAGGCTGATCGAATATTTAGTGATTGATTCAAGAATTGTTTCGGGTTCATAATTTTTTACAAAAATATCGTATTTTGCAAAAGAATTATTTAGATGCCCTATTAATCCTGCATAAGCATTTCTTCTTGCTTCAAATAGTCTTATTTTTTTATTTTCTTTTGATTCTAAAAACGATTTAAGCCATATTCCAAAAAGCGTAATTAAACTACCAGCAATCGCAGAAGCACCACTAATCCCAATTATTTGGGTAGTGGTTATAACTTGTAAAGTTGTATTTTGACCTATTTCCATAAAACAAAAATTAAATTATTTCCTTACACCCTTTACCTTTTTTCTCCCCTCTGCCACAAATTTTATTTTCACTTTTAATTACCCAATAAGTTTTTGAATATCTTCCTGACTGAATTCTTTTTTATAATCAATCAATTTTGGATGTTTGATGCTTCGCAGTTCTGCGTCATAAGTCGCCATGATGCTTCTGGCTCTTTTTTGATAGACCAGCCAATTTTTCTGCGAGGCAAATTCATTAAATTTTTTTACAAATTCGTCATTAGCTAACATCCTGCCTAATTTTTTATAATCTTTTTCTATTTCTCCAGAAAGTCCGGCTTCAAAAGCGCCAACGATCAATAAAATTTCTTCATACATATAATTTCTGGTAAAATCTTTTTTAGCTAAATCTAAAAGTTTTCTGTATTCTTTGGCTTTTTCTAAAAATAAAAAATTATAAAGCATATCAGTATATGTGCCATAATTTTTTACTGCCACAAAATTTTTAATACAATCAGTAAAATCTTTCCGGTAATCTTTTGTTTCTTGTCTGGTTTCCCAAAACTGCGTTGTTAATTGGTTAATAATTTTTGGATCTAGCGTAGCAATGCGCATCACTCTTTTAAAATCACTTTCAACCCTAATAAAGTATTTTCTGACTTTTTTACCTATTTCACTATTTTCCACCATGGCCAATTCTTTAGCCATATCCACAGATAACACATATTCCTTTGGCAAAACCTTGCCAGTCTTAGAATCAATGATTTTACCTGTTTTATGGGCTTTTAATCCATCGCCAAATTTGGCGAAGGCTACAAAATAATCCAAATCTTCCACAAATTCATACTTCTCAATTCTGTCTTTTATCCAATTTGAAAAATCCCTGCCGACCCCGAGCCATTTATATAATTCTCTGGCATTAACAAATCTTTTTTTCTCACCATTAAAATCTTTTTGAATTACTTTTATATTTATTAGTTCATTCATAATAATTTTTTTATTTATTTTTCTGAATTCCCCAAAGTCCATCGCGGGAATGACAAATTATTTTTTATTTATCCCAATTTCCTTACCCTCTATACCATTTTTCTCCCCTCTGCCGCGAATTTTATTTGTTGCTTACTTTACAAACTCCACCTTTAACTGACATTTAAAAATACCTGCCACTTTTTGCAAAGTATCGGTGGTAAAATTTTGCTGTCCAGTTTCCATGCGCGCCACATTGCTTTGTTTGGTTTTTAAACGGCGCGCCAATTCTGTCTGCGACATTTTCTGTTGTTGGCGTAATTGCAATATTTGATAAGCAATTTCTAATTGCTTGCCATATTCATCATAATATTTTTTCACTGACTCATCTTTTAACTGCCTAGCCAAATATTTCTGAAAGTCAATGGCTTTTTTTTCTTTTTTGATTATGTTTTTTTTATTCATATAATTTTTGGTTATTGATGGCATCAAAATAATTATTCTCGGCTTTTTTAATTTCCGCTATTGGTGTTTTATCAGTTTTTTTCAAAAAAGCGTGAAGTAAAATAATTGTCTTTTTGATAAACGCAAAATAGAAAATTCTATGCCTTTGATGGCCAAAATCCACTCGCAATTCCCTAATTTTACCTTTAATATGTTTGGTGTAGGGCTCATCTAAATAACCTTGATGCTGGCGTAAAAATTCAATATATTTCAAAACTTTGGCTTTTGCTTTTAGGTCTAAGTTTTCTATATAATCAAACACTACTGATTCGCCGGTTTGGCTATTTTGGTAAAATTTAACCCGATATTCTTTATTATTTCCATTATATATCATATAGGATATAGTGTCAAGTATTATTTAATTTTTCTCCCATCGGCCATAAATTTCTTATTTTGTTGCAAAGTTTTAAAATTATCCCCGCTGACAATCGCTCTGGCTTCAGAACATCGTTATCGTTTTGTTGGCGTCGGCAAAACGATCAGAAGCCGCTTATTTTACTATGCTTTTATTAAATTTGACACTGTGGATAACTTTTGCTATACTTTATTTAGAAGCACGCAATAATAACTTTTGTGACGCTATGGTGTTCCCTCGGAGTATCCGAGACTTAA
>Ga0209343_10002061_pt1 | contig 26350 bp, 29 predicted proteins | sample RifCSPlowO2_02_FD_184026 | JGI IMG/M metagenome (GOLD analysis project Ga0209343, IMG submission 184026) | Groundwater microbial communities from Rifle, Colorado - Rifle CSP2_plank lowO2_0.2 (SPAdes) (version 2) | ecosystem: Environmental > Aquatic > Deep subsurface > Groundwater | place... | reverse complement strand
ATGCCAATGAAATTTATTCACGATGGTTTACCTCAAAGAAACATGATCGGCAAGTCTAGAAAAAACAAACTTTCTGAAAAACTTCCCAAACAGCCAAAAAATCTTTTATCAATCTGGCAAAAAATTCTTACACACCCGAATGTTGCTTCCAAAGAACCGATTGTTCGAATGTACGACCATAATGTACAGGGGACTTCAGCACTTCACCCATTTGGTGGCGAAAATTTAGATGCACCAAATGATGCCGTTGTACTTCGCCCAATACTAAACAAAAAATATGGATTCATAACAGCTCACGGTTTAAACCCGATTCTTAATAGAATCGACCCTTACTGGGGTAGCATTTGGGCTATAGTGGAAGCAGTTTCCAACTATGTTGCAGTTGGCGGCGATCTAAAAAATGCGTCCCTAATCGATAATTTTATCTGGCCGTTTCCGGACAGTGAATCGCTAGCCAGTCTAGACAAATCAGTCGATGCCTGCGTCGACGTGGCCAAAGTTCTTAAGATGACTTTTGTTTCCGGCAAAGATTCCCTCTCTTCAACATATAGATATCCTGAAGGTCCTGGGCTCATCGAGTCTGAGACTCTCAGAGTCGAACGACGAAGTCCAAGGACTGACGGTAAAGTTCTAAAAATCCCGCCGGTGCTTTTGATATCAGTCTTTGGCAAAATCCCCAATATAGAAAAAACTGCGAGCAGCGATTTTAAAAAAGTTGGATCAGCTATTGTTTCAGTCGGCAAAAGTGATTTTAAGAATCTTGGAGGTTCAACGTACTTTGATGTAATGAATTCGACGAGTAACAAAGTACCGCAAATCGATTTAAAAGTTTTGCCTAAAACTTTAAAATCGATCACTAAAGGTATCCAAAGCGAACAGATTTTATCAGCCCATGATATTTCCGAAGGAGGAATGGCTACAACTCTTTTTGAAATGTGCTTAGGTGGGCAAGTCGGCGCGCAAATTGATCTTAGTAAGCTGACACGTCAAGGAGTCTCCTTGACAGGTAGGCCTGATTTTATTCTATTTTCCGAAACGGCAGGAACTTTTTTAGTGGAAGTAGAAAGCGAAAAAATAGCTAAAAGAATATTTAGAGGTGTCCCTCACCAAATTATTGGAAAAACACAAAAAGAAAAACTGATTAACATCAACAGAGGTAAAAACAAATTAGCATCTGCGTCAATACAAAGTTTGAAAAATGATTGGCAAAAACCCATGATGGAGATTTTTAAATGATGATGAAACCCAAAGTTTGCATTTTAAGAAGTGATGGCACAAATTGTGACGAAGAGCTTTTTTATGCCTTCGAGAAATTTGACGCCTTACCAGAATACGTTCACGTTAACGAACTTAGAGAAAAATCCAAAAATCTCTCAAACTATCAAATTCTCGCCCTACCCGGCGGTTTTTCTTATGGAGATGATATTGCAGCCGGTAAAGTTTTGGCAATTGAGTTAACAAGTTTTTTAAAATGGCAAATACAAGATTTTATTAAGAATAAGGGAATAGTTCTTGGTATATGTAATGGGTTCCAAACATTAGTTCGAACAGGTCTTTTGCCGTTTAACAACTTAGGTAAAATGGATGTAACACTTGCACCCAACGATTCGGGTCATTTCGAATGTCGCTGGGTAAAAATAAAAGCAGACAAAAGCCCGTGCGTTTTTCTAAATGGATTAACTCACCCCATAGAAGTTGCAGTAAATCACGGTGAAGGCAAGTTTTATACCGACGAGAAAACCCTCAAAAAAATCGAAAAACAAAACCTCGTCATCTATCGCTATATTGATAACAAAAACAAGCCAACCCAAAAGTATCCGGCTAACCCCAACGGATCGTCAAACGCCATTGCCGGAATTTGCGACCCAACCGGTAGAATTTTAGGCCTTATGCCTCATCCGGAAAAATTTGTAGATATCACCCAACACCCAAACTGGCGAAGGTGGAAGTATAATTCAGATGGAGCGCCTGCCCGCCAAAGCCTTGGCGACGGCGGGGCTTTTTTTGAAAATATGATAAAATTCGCAAACCAATCATGACCAAAAAGATTACCTACGCTCAAGTCGGCGACGACTATGACACAAAAGATCCAATAAAAAAACTCGCCCAAACCGCTGCGCGTGAGACTTACAAGAATCCCAAAGGCGTCAACTTCCAGGAATTTACAAATTCGCGAGGAGAATCTGCTTACGTCTTTAAAGTTGGCAGTCAATATCTGGCGACAGTTGTAGAAGGTCTTGGAACAAAAAACCTGGTTGCAGATGCGATGCGCAGAATTACCGGCAAAACCTATTACGACACAATAGGTCATGACACAGTAGCAACTATAATCAACGATCTCGTTTCCGTTGGTGCAAAACCTCTGGTAGCTCACGCGTACTGGGCAATAGAAGACAATAGCTGGTTGCAAGATAAAGAAAGGATGGAGGATTTCATAAGAGGTTGGAAATCTGCCTGTGACATTTCTGGCGCCTCATGGGGTGGTGGAGAAACACCTACATTGAAGGGCATAATAGAAGCTCAGACGGTCGATTTAGGTGGTTCTGCACTTGGAATACTCGAATCAAAAAAAGCTATTATAACAGACCAAAATCTTAAAATTGGCGATAAAATTGTACTCGTTAAATCATCAGGGGTTAATTGCAACGGAATTTCCTTAACTCGGGCAATTGCCAAAAAATTACCTAAAGGTTACGCCACAAAACTTGCATCGGGCGAAATGTATGGTGAAGCACTTCTTACCAAAACAAATATTTACGCAAAATTAGTGCAAGATTTAATAGATGCAGATATCAAAATCCATTACATTTCAAATATTACAGGTCATGGTCTTAGAAAAATTATGCGCGCTCAAAAAAACTTCACTTATGTTATTGAGAAACTATTTGAACCACAAGAAGTTTTTCAATTTATAAAAAAGCATGCAAATGTCGACGATTACGAAATGTTCCAGACCTACAACATGGGTCAGGACTATGCAATTTTTGTTAAACCTCAAGATGTTAAAAAAACGTTATCCATCATCACTAGCAATAAATTCCAATCCCTCGACGCCGGCTACGTTTCCCGCGGTCCCCGCCAAGTTATCTTAAAACCAAAAAACATCACCTTTACCTCAGAGACTTTGGACCTGAGATAAAAATATTTTTGCTACAATAACTCCAATATGATTGTTACAAAAAGCTCTCCCTACACAAAAAAAGAAATAGAAAAATTAAAGGAACAATTCGAAACTTACATAAAAACAGTTATCGATATCGGTACAAAGGTTTGCTCCGCGGGCGCAGACCGTCATTTTGACTCAGAACAAATTCTTCTCAGAGAAGGCTCCAAGCAATCCAATATCTGGGGTGGGGGGGTAGATTTGGAAACAAAAGAAATTGATTTCAATTCTTTTATCAATATTAGACCACAAAACAAAAATACCAGCAACGAAATTCAAGATGCTAAAATTAGGCATAAGTATCAAAAACTAACGAGATACTTTTTTAAAGAAGTATTATGAATCATGACAAACAACAACTAGGCGCCCTTGCAATGGATCTTAAAAGAGTAGCGCTTGGTTATCATCGGGGCTCTACAAAAATGGCCGAAAGATTTTTAGAAGAAGCCTTAAAGAGACAAAGGGAATTAAAATTTATAAAGAACCCCCCTTATCTAAATAAATTATTAAAATCGCTCACCAAGTTAGCTAAAGAAAAAAATAAAGAAAAGTTGGCGGAAGATGCTCTAATGTACAGTACACTATTTCAGAACTACGCTATCAAATTGCGGCAACCTTAAAACCAAAAACATCACCTATACTTCAGAGACTTTAAATTTAAGATGAATAATTATTAAAAGATATAAAGATTAATAAATGTCTGAAATCGAAAATTTAAAAACCGAAATTGAAAAAATTAAAGCGCGCAATAGGCGGGTTGAAAAAGATAAAGATTGGGAAACAAGTTTGACCAGAAGAATTGCGATTGCTGCAATTACTTATGTTCTAATCACAATCTTCCTTATTATAGTTGGAGTAGAAAAGCCGTTTCTTGCCTCAATTATTCCAGCTATCGCCTTCTTAATTTCAACGGCCACGCTAAACATCCTCAAAAACTGGTGGCTTAAAAATCAGTAGTAATTAAGTTTACTTAGAAGGTGATTCAGCAGGAGTCGCTTCTTCTTTTGCTACGATACAGGGGTCAAGCTTTTCGTTTTCTTCGGCCGTAAAGTTAGAAGTTCCTCCGTCTGTTAAAAGTTTTTGAATAGATTCTTGGGAAAGCGAGTTTTGCACACATTCTATATTTACTTTACCAACTCCGGGTAAATCTGTCTCGGTTGGTGCTTGAGCAGCAGAAGGTGCTTCCTGTTGGGGTGCTCCACTAAGTAATCCCTTGAAAGCGCCTTGTTTAAAATTTGCCCAGATAAAAATCAGAATAAAAATGCCAATGATTATCCAAATGATATTAAAAAGCAAACTCAGCGCTATTTTAATTTTAATTAAAGCAGACTTTTTATTTTCAATCTTTTTAGTTGCCATAGCCCAATAGGCTATACTAGTGCTGAAATAAAATCAAGTATTAAGAAAAAAATTCATATGCAAAATCGACCGGTTTACCACATGACTCAACAAGGTCTTGATGATTTGAAAGGAGAAGAAGATAATCTGATCAAACGTCGTCCCCAGGTTGTAATTAATCTTACAAACGCTCGTGAACAGGGTGATTTAAGTGAAAACGCAGGCTATCACGCGGCAAAAGAAGAACTTGGCAAAATCGACTCACGCTTAAAAGAACTGCACCACATACTTCGTTTTGTTAAAGTTTCAACAGGAGATAGCAAAAGCGAGGTCACAATGGGGGCTACTGTAGAAATAGAAAGCAAAGCTGGGAAAAATAAATTCACTATTGTTAGCGCAATGGAAGCAAACCCGGCAAAAAGTAAAATTTCCGACTCTTCACCCATTGGTGCAGCGCTTTTAGGTAAAAAAATAGGGGAAACAGTAAAAGTAGATATGCCCGCAGGTAAAATCTCATACAAAATTATTGATGTTAGCTAATCCCGGTTGATCAGGTTAATTTAAAAAGCTAAAATCAAACTATGGACATAATTTTAGCTTTAATTACGAGTATAATAATCTACTTGAGTTTCAGAGTTCTTGAAGCTAAATTCCCTCAATTTAACTTCACAATCGTTGAACTCATTCATGGCAAATTCAATATTAAAAATATTGTTGTCTCTATCGTAATTCCGTTTGCGGTTACACTTGTCTTTGGCATAATTTACAATACAAAAATCCCAGCGGCCTATACGATCCCTGGTTTTCTAGCCGCCCTTTTAATTGTTTGGCCTTATTTCAGAAACCCGGAAAGTATCCCTGCCGAAATGCAAATGGAAAAAACTAGGGCTTATGTAGTCTATCTATTTTTCATAGTCTCATTTACGTTATTTTCATATCTTGGAGGTGTAGTTGGTAGCCGAGGTACTCCCGTTTTGCCTTCGAGTCAAGGGATAGTAGATGGATTTTGGATCGTTCTGTTCGGGGCGTTTTTTACCCATTTTGCCCATCGGTTCCTAAATAAAAAATTCCCCCAAAAACCAGCTAGTAAATCAAACGTAAATCTCCCCGACGAAAATAACCAACCATTAAACACCTAGATGAACAACTGGCAAGATTGGTACGGCGATTTAACAAAACCGGATTGGACCCCGTCTGGCGAAACAATCAGTACAATTTGGGTAATTCTCTATTCAATTATCTTTATTACTTACGGGTTAGTTTTTTATAAATTTCTTAAAAAGAAATTAAAGTTTAAAGTAGTTTTACCATTTATAATTAATCTTGGTGCTAACTTATCTTTCTCACCATTTTTCTTCGGTCTGAAAAATTTAGAACTTGCGCTAATAACAATTCTTGTTGTTTGGTTGACTATAATCTGGACAGTAGTAGTAATTTGGAAACAATCCAGATTCATCGCACTTGCTCAAATCCCGTATTTAATTTGGGTTACTATCGCATCAATCTTGCAATATAATATTACGATTTCTAATTAAATTCGCTTTTTTTCGATATATCCTCTTTTATAAAATTTGCATTTTTACAAAACATCCTATAAAATTTGCCAATGGAAGCCCGAAAGCGCTATAAAATTGCAACTCTTGGGTCGCATACCGCGCTCCAAATCCTAAAAGGCGCAAAAGACGAAGGCTTTAAAACAATCTGTATTGCAACTGGAGATAGGGTCTCACTCTATTCCAGGTTCAAATTTGTAGATAAAATTTACGAAATTCCCAAATTTTCCGACTTTCCAAAGATCGAATCAAAACTAATAAAAGACGGAGCAATTGTCATTCCTCATGGCTCATTTGTCGCCTATTTAGGTCTAAAAGAAAATAAGAACATGAAAGTTCTCTATTTTGGCAACAAAAACGTCCTTGATTGGGAAGCCGATAGGAAATTACAAAGGGTTTGGTTAAAAAAGTCAAAAATTCCTGTCCCAAAGAGATTTAAAAAGGGAGACAAAATAGACAGGCCTGTAATTGTTAAATCATTTGGCGCCGCTGGAGGCTACGGTTACTTTTTCGCCAAAAACCAAAAAGAATTTAACACACGTATTAAAAAATTCAAAGCTAAAAATTTTATTGTTCAAGAATATGTAATTGGAGTTCCTCTCTATATTCATTATTTTTATTCACCATTGACAAAAAAACTCGAGATACTTTCTATAGACAAGCGCTACGAATCAAACGTTGATTCATTAGGCCGTATCCCATCTCAAAATCAACAAGGTTTAGGAATCGAACCATCATTTGTGGTTGTCGGTAATTCACCACTAGCTCTGCGTGAATCTTTGCTTGTAGAAGCCTACGACATGGGTGAAAGAGTTGTTAAAACGGCAAAGGAATTAATAGAAGGTGGATTTTGGGGACCATTTTGTTTGGAAACAATTATTACCCCCGAGCAAAAATTTTCAATAATGGAAATTTCTTGCAGAATAGTTGCTGGTACTAATCTTTTTGTTACCGGTTCTAGCTACAGTGCATTTTATTATGACAAACAAGTTTCCACCGGAAGGAGAATTGCTATGGAGATAAAAAGCGCAATAAAAGCTAAAAAACTCAAAATGATTTTAAATTAAATGAGCAAAGCAAGTCTTATAGAGTGGCGGGGAATTGCAGCTGTTATTGGTGTAGATTGGGGAGACAGCGGTAAAGGCAGACTTATAGATGATCTGGCAAAAAGAGCCCATATAGTGGCAAGATTTTCCGGTGGTTCAAACACTGGGCACACTGTTGAAAATAAACACGGAAAATTTGCTCTTCATATTATGCCCTCCGGAATTTTCCACAAAAATACCCACTGTCTGATTGGAAGAAATGTAGCACTAGACCTTGAATCATTATCAGAAGAGATGGACGCACTAGATAAGGCAAAAGTTTCCTATGATAACTTAACAATAGACGAACAGGCAACACTTACCATGCCTTGGCACAAAGTGCGTGATGGTATTCGCGAAAAATTAAGAAGCGGTAACAAAAAAATTGGTACAACCGGTAAAGGTGTCGGCCCAACATATGCAGATAGGACCGAAAGAGTTGGTTTATTAGTCAAAGATTTATTCTCAAAAGATTTCAGAAAAAAATTAACCGAAGAAATTAAGATTCAAAATAAGTTTTTTGGTCTTAAGCTTAATGACGAAAAAATCTACCGTCAGTACCTTAAGATATCAAAGCGCATAAAATCATTTGTAGGAAGTACTTTAGAAATATTAAGAGAAGCTCAAAAATCAGGCAAAAATATTTTATTCGAAGGGGCTCAGGGATACTTTTTGGATATTGATGCCGGGACATATCCATTTGTTACCTCTTCAAATCCAGGAATAGTTGGCATAATGAGAAGTTTTGATCTGCACCCATCTGTATTAAACGAAGTGATTGGTATTACTAAATCCTATACAACAAGAGTCGGGGCCGGCCCAATGCCCACAAAAATAGATGCAGAAATAAGGGAGTTCTTGATCATACGCGGAAAAGAAAAAGGTACAACAACTAATAGATTACGTGATCCGGGATGGTTAGATTTAGTTTTAATTAAAGCGGCTGCAGAAGCTAATAGATTAACTGCTTTGGCAGTTACTAAACTCGACGTACTTTCTGGACTCGTGTCCATCAAAATCTGCGTCGGATATAAGCTTGATGGTAAAAAAGTCGACTATTTACCGCACGATGCAGAATTTTTAACTCAAGTAGAACCAGTTTATGAAGAAATGTCTGGATGGGAAGAAGATATTTCAGCTATTCGAAATTTCAAAGACCTTCCTACTAGTGCCAAGAAATATATCAAGCGAATCGAAAAGATTACCAATATCCCTGTTAAATTTATTTCCGTCGGTCCAGAAAGAGGACAAGTGATTTATGTCTAAGCACACAATCGCAGTCATTGGTTCGCATTCCGCTCTTGATGTCTGCCGCGGGGCTAAAGACGAAGGATTTAAGACATTGGTAATAGTAGAAAAAGGGCGAGATAAAACATATGCGAAATATTTTAAATCGCAAGGTCCTTCGACTCGCTCCGCTCGCTCAGGACCTACGGGCTGCGTTGATGAAGTTTTATATGTTGATAAATTCAAAGACATTTTAAAGCCTCAAATTCAAAAAAAATTAAAAGCAAAAAACTGTATCTTTATTCCGCACAGATCATTCGAAGTATATGTAAATGACTACGATGCAATCGAAAATAGTTTTCAAGTTCCAATTTTTGGCAACAAATATTTATTAAAGGCTGAAGAGCGAACTGAAAAAATAAATCAGTACGATATTTTAAAAAAGGCTGGCGTTAAATTCCCAAAAATATTTACTAGTTCCAAAGATATCGACAGGCTAGTGATTGTCAAAGTTTCCGAAAAACAAAGAGGTTTCGAGCGAGCCTTCTTTTTAGCAGATTCACCTCAATCTTTTGCATCGATATCAGATATATTAATTAAACAAAGAAAAATTACTAAAGCTGCACTCAAAGCTGCAACCATTGAAGAATTTATTTTAGGGGTTCAGGTTAATTTTAATTTCTTTTATTCAAGCTTAAATAAAAGGCTGGAATTAATAGGAACCGATACAAGGCGCCAGACAAATTTGGAAGGTTTTCTCAAACTTCCTGCAGAAAATCAAAAACAAATAAAAGATTTGAATCTTAAATTCGAAGAGGCAGGTCACGTTGCCGTAACCGTTCTTGAGTCGATGCTGGAAGGTTTGTTTGAAATCGGCGAAAAATTTGTAAAGGCGGCAGGTAAAATGTTTCCGCCGGGTGTTATCGGACCGTTTAGTTTGCAATCTGCAATTACTCCTGGTCCGCCCAAAAAAGAAATTGTTGTTTTTGATGTTTCACCAAGAATGCCCGGGAGCCCGGGAATTTCGGCTACTCCATATTCAAACTACCTTTATGGAAAATCATTAAGTATGGGAAGACGGGTGGCTATGGAAATAAAAGAAGCAATAAAAAAAGATAAATTCAAAGAAATTACGACCTAACTCTTGATTAGAATAAATAAAGAACCTATAATATGCAAACAAAAATGTCGACAAGACCTAATTTACCTTTAACAGAACTAACAGCTATTTCTATTCTTGACGGAAGAAACAGAGCAGACATTCAAGAGCTTGCACCTTATGTTTCGGAGTTAAATTTGATAAGGGCGAGATTTTCAATTGAGGCAAGATATCTTATAGCGCTGTCAAGTACTGGTGTGCTTAGGTCTCTAACTACTGAGGAAAAACGATTGTTGAATAACTTAGGCGAAAATTTAACTCTTAAAAATGCTCAGCAAGTCAAAAAAATTGAAGAAGATATCCAGCACGATGTAAAGGCAACTGAGCGATCATTCCGCTCCATGCTTCATGGAGGATCATTAAAGGATGCAACCGAATTAGTGCATCTCGGTCTTACTTCAGAGGACATAAATAACATAGCTTACAGATTGATCTTAAAGGGAACAACTAATGAAGTCTTGATTCCAGCCCTTGATGACTTAATCGATAATTTGCTTGATAAAGCGGATAAATATAAGGGTAATGCCATGCTTGCAAGAACTCATGGGCAAGCCGCGGTACCCACAACACTTGGCAAAGAGTTCGCTGTTTTTGCAACTAGGTTAAATAAAGAAGTTCGAGCTCTTTCAGCAAGAGAACTAGCAGGTAAATTAACTGGTGCAGTCGGAAACTTAAATGCACTAGAAACTGCATATCCTGAAATTGACTGGTTGAATTTTTCTGAAAAATTCATAAACTCATTCGGTTTTGATGCAAATCTGGTTACAACCCAAATAAATCCCTATGAAGACATGATTGCTTACTTCCAGGTTTATCAAAGAATTAACAATATACTTACCGATTTGGTTCAGGATATGTGGCGCTACATAAGTGATGGCTGGCTTGTTCAAAAAGCCAAACAAGGTGAAGTGGGATCCTCTACAATGCCGCAAAAAGTAAATCCGATTAGATTTGAAAACAGTGAAGGTAATCTCGGTAAAGCCAACGCCCTTTTTGGATTTTTTGTGGAAAAACTTGGTAGGTCTAGACTTCAAAGAGATCTTTCCGATAGCACCGTCATTCGAGACATGGGGGTGCCACTTGGATATTCATTATTATCATATAAGAATACCTTAAAAGGTCTTTCGAGAATTAAGCCTGATTTAGATAAAATTTCCGCAGATTTAAATAGCGATTGGGCTATACTTTCAGAAGCCGCCCAAACATTGATGAGAAAATTGAGAGTAGATGATCCATATTCTATTATGGCTACACTCACACAAGGCCGCCATATTGGGGAAACAGAATGGAAAGAAATAGTCGCAGGGCTCCCAATTCCTGAAAAGGAGAGAAAAAAATTAGAGGAGTTGACACCAGAATTATATGTCGGTTATGCCCAGTCAATAACGAATTCTGCAATAAGACAGATTAAAGCGTCAAGAAAAAAATGAAAAAACCATTAGTTAGCATAGTAATGGGTTCAGATTCTGATTTAAAAATAATGTCCGAGGCAGCTCATATACTTGAAGATTTGGGAATTGAAAATGAAGTTCAGGTAGTTTCGGCTCATCGTACGCCAAAGGAAACTACTGATCTTGCAGTAAATGCGAAAAAGAGAGGAATAAAAGTAATTATTGCCGGTGCAGGTGGCGCAGCAGCTCTTCCCGGAGTACTTGCCGCCTATACTACTTTGCCTGTAATTGGCGTTCCTATTAAGTCTAAATCAATGGAAGGTCTGGATTCTCTTCTTTCCATCGCTCAAATGCCGCCCGGGGTGCCTGTTGCCACAGTTGGCGTAGACGGTGCTAAAAATGCAGGACTCTTGGCAGGAAAAATAATTGGCTTGTCGGATAGCAGTGTTGCTAAAAAGATCGAAAACTTTAAAAAAGAACAGAAGCAAGGAGTTCTTAAAAAAAACAATAAACTGCAAATAATTGGCTGGAAAAAGTATCTAACAGAAAATTAAATGATTACGGGAAAAATAATCAAAAAAAATATTCCGACTGCTGTCAAAACCGTAAAAGTAAAAGGTCTTGGTAAACGTGAAAGCGGCAAAGTTCGGGATTGGTACACTAAAGACAGTTTTAGAATTTTAATTGCCACAGATAGAGTATCTGCTTTTGACAAAGTTGTGGGATTGATTCCATTTAGAGGGGTTGTTTTAAACAAGCTTTCCGAATTTTGGTTTGAAAACACTCGAGATATTGTTCCCAACCATATGATCGGAGTTGTTGATCCGAATGTGGTTCTGGTTTCCGAAGCAAAAGCTCTACCGATAGAAATTGTTGTTCGGGGTTATATTACAGGAGCCACCAGCACATCGCTCTGGACAATGTACGAAAAAGGAAACCGCAAAATTTACGGCATAAAATTCCCTGATGGTCTTAAAAAGCATCAAAAACTCAAAAAACCGGTTATTACTCCGACAACACGAGAAACCGGGCCGGGTGGTCACGACGAGCCAATTACAAAAGCTGAAATTTTAAAACAAAAATTAGTTTCTCCCAAAATTTACAACCAAATAGAAAAAGTCGCACTGGCACTTTTTGACAGAGGCACGAAAGTCGCAGCAAAAGCCGGATTAATTTTGGCAGATACGAAATACGAATTCGGGATAGATAAAAAAGGCAAGCTAATATTAATTGATGAAATTCATACGCCAGACAGCAGCCGCTTTTGGATAAAAGAAACATACGGCAAGAATTGGAAAAAAGGAAAAGGGCCGGAAAATTTTGACAAAGAATTCATGAGACTTTGGTTTATTGAACAAGGTTATTCCGGCCGCGGGAAAATTCCAAAAATGCCGGATGATTTAATTATCAAAATTTCCCAACGGTATATGGATGTTTACGAAAAAATAACTGGCGAAAAATTTGAAATTGACACATCCAAACCTCAGCTTGAAAGAATTTTCGATAGTGTTTCAAAGCTTGTATAAGTAAAATGGTTGGTGTTGTTAATTTTGGAGGCCAATATGCTCATCTTATTGCAAGGCGTATTAGGGATTTAGGTGTAAAGAGTGAACTAATTCTTCCAAACATAAAAATATCAGAACTTAAAAAATTAAGTCCTGACGCATTAATATTCTCAGGCAGTCCATCATCAGCCTACGACAAAAATGCACCAAAAATCGATCCTAAAATTTATGATCTTAATTTACCAATATTGGGGATTTGTTACGGTCAGCAATTAATGGCTCTTCAATTAAAGGGAAAAGTCAGTTCATTTAAGGAAAAGCAATTCGGCAAAGAATATTTAAAAATTCAAAACTCGCCTCTTTTTTCAGGGCTTTCAGATAAAGAAACTGTTTGGTTTTCGCACGGGGATCAAGTTAAAAAATTACCAAATAACTTCGATGTAATCGGTTCAACTAATAATGCAAAAATTGCTGCTATGCAAAACTTGAATAAGAGCTTTTTCGGTATTCAATTCCATCCTGAAGTTACGCATACACCAAAAGGCAATCAAATTCTCAAAAACTTTCTATTTAGAATTGCACGCTCAAAAAAAGATTGGGATCTAAAAAAAGAAAAACCGCAAATAATACAAAGTCTTAAGAATCAGATAAGAAAAGATAATGTCGTAATGGCAATCTCCGGGGGTGTAGATTCATTAGTTGCTGCAAGTCTCTTAAAAGCAGCAGTTGGTTCGAACCTTTACCTGGTTTTTATCGATACGGGTTTTTTAAGAAAATACGATATTGCGGATTTAGAAGAAGTTGTAAAAAAAGTTAAGTTCAAAAAGTTAAAAATTGTAAGAGCAGAAAATAGATTTTTGAAGGCACTTAAAGGTGTTAAAAATCCAGAAGAGAAAAGGCAAAAAATGGCTAATCTTTATTTTGAGATACTAGAGGAAGAATCTAAAAAAATAGGTAATGTTAAATTTTTAGGGCAGGGGACAATATATCCGGATCGAGTTGAGTCGGCCGCAACTAGCAAGCATGCAGACAAAATTAAAAGCCACCACAATGTAACATTGCCGCATGGTTTAAAACTTAAAATTATCGAGCCTCTGGCCGATTTTTATAAAGATGAAGTTAGAAAATTGGGTAAAATTTTAAAAATTCCTCAAAATTTTTTGAATCGTCACCCATTTCCAGGCCCCGGCCTAGCCATAAGAATTTTAGGAGAAGTAACTTCCGAGCGGCTTACTACAATAAAGGAAGCCGACGAAATTTTTATCTCCGAATTAAAATCTGCAGGTATTTATAATAAGGTAGGACAAGCACTGGTAGCGCTTTTGCCCGTGAAATCAGTTGGAGTAATGGGGGATTCACGCACTTACTCATACATTATTGCACTTCGAAGCATAGATACCGAAGATTTTATGACAGCAGATTGGTCCAAAATCCCAAGCGAAGTTTTAGAAAAGGTGTCATCTAGAATCGTCAACGAAGTTCGTGGCGTCAATCGCGTTGTTTATGACATTACTCAAAAACCGCCGGCAACAATCGAGTATGAATGAACTTGACAAAAGACCTATAGCTTAGGTATAATCCGCTTTTAATATGGCAGAAAGAGCACTAACTTTACCAAGTCCGGAACAATTGGTAATTGATCAAACACAGGTTTTAGAAAGCTTCTTTGGACATGAAGCTTTGCCTAAACCACCTGAATCGCTTCTGGAATTTATTGAGAGAACCAAAGAGCTAGGTTTTAGTTTTGAGCTGTATTTTGAGCCAAAAGTTACTTTTACCGATGATTCCAACTACCCAGGCCTCGTAGTTAAACCACATCCCTGGTTATTTGAGCAGATCGGAAAAGGCAACGTTGAACCAGATTCCGCTAGTCTTTCAGGCCAATGGGCTGCAATGGAAGGTTTGCAAAAGCCCGAATATGATGACGGCAAACAGCTTTACGAAAACGATCCTTTGGCGCCAGTGCTTGAGCAACTTCGAATTGATGGCAAAATTACCGTTCCCGATTGGTGTCGTCACATTCCCACTATCTCCAGATTCGGTATTTCTCCCGAAGAAATTGATAAATACGTTGTGCCGGCGTTTTCTGAACTTAGTGGAGCTGATAAGCAGATTACAGCTGGCGAGCTGGTAGCAGGTTTGTCTCCTTGGGCAGCTTGGTTCTACAGGGGGAATACCATCCATCCTGAATGGGGTCAGACAAATACTTGGGAATGGTTTGCTAACAACTTCGGTACCGCCCACCGCTTGATCGGTGGTCGCCGTGACGACGGTGGTTTGGCTGGTGTCCACTACCGTTGGCGCGACCGTCGCCGCGACGGCATCGGTTTCCGTTTTCGGGTAGCTTCCTCTTCATAACTCTTGCGAACTTGGAAAATTAGTTCTTGGATCAAGATTCTTGGATTCTGATATCTTGAAATCTTGGCCTACCTTCTTTTAAAATTTTTATGACCTGGGCTAATGAATCAAAGATTAAGGTTTTTGGTCGCCTAAGTTTTTTGCGGGATAAAGATTTCAGAGTCTTAAACTTTACGGAGTTAAAGAGCGCAAATCTCCCGCAAAATTGAAAGAAGAGAAACTACGTGCTTGGCTTCGGTTTCCTCCTTCACTTAAAGTTTCGGAGGACGGATAAAATACAGTGGTGACACTGAGTTTATCGAAGTGGAACCACAGTGAGTTCTAAAGGAGACTAAGCATAGAATTCGGTACCGACAACCGCTTGATCGGTGGTAACCGTGACAACGGTGGTTTGGCTGATGTCAACTACAATTGGCGCGACAATCACAACGACAACATCGGTTTCCGTTTTCGGTAGTTTCTCTTTTGTTATCTAACTGTTTTTATCCAACCGCCAAGCATTTTGCCGATTTCAATAGTTTGTGAAACTAGTTGTTGATATTTGTTGTTATCCATGCATTTTGTTTCGAAGGAAAGACGCAGCAGAATCTTTAAAAGATCAAGCTTATTGCTAATTTTTTTAAGAAGTGGAAGCTTTTGGCCGCGGGGAAGATAACTGGCAGTGATTGTTAACTCAATTATCTCAAGAGTTTTCTCATCTAATTTCTGACCAAGAGTATATCTTCTGGATTTTGGAAATGATAATAATATTCGACTCAGATTCTTGTAAAAATCGTAAAGTTTGCCAAAAATCGGTATATCAAGCGTAAATTGGTCGGGGGGGGGGCATGCTTTTAAGTTAAAAATGAAAAGTCACTTTTCGCCAGAAAACTCACTAAAAGTTAGCAACTATTCTCAGTTAATCTCAATTGAAAGCATTTTTCAAGCATGGGAAGAGTTTAAAAAAGGAAAAAGGAATAAAAAAGACGTCCAGCTTTTTGAAAGACATTTGGAAGATAATATATTTGATTTGTACTTTGCGCTAACGAGTAAAAACTACAAACACGGAGGGTATTTCGAATTTTATGTAAATGATCCTAAAAGGAGGCACATCCATAAAGCAAAAGTCAGCGACAGGATTGTGCACCACCTACTTTATAAGTATCTTTACGAGATTTTCGATAAAAAGTTTATTTATGATTCCTATTCTTGCCGCAAGGGTAAAGGTACACATAAAGCTGTTAAGAGATTAGAAAAACTCACCAAGATTGTTAGTCTTAATTACACAAGAGAATGCTGGGCGCTAAAATTGGATGTTAAGAAGTTTTTCGACTCGATTGATCACAACCTTCTAAAAGACTTAGTTCACAAAAACATAAAAGATAAAAATATCAATCAGCTTATAGACGAGGTCATCGACAGTTTTCATTCTGAAGTTGGGGAGGGTAAAGGTATTCCGCTTGGCAACGTAAGTAGTCAAATCTTTGCCAATATCTACTTAAATGAGCTTGACCAGTTTCTTAAACACGATCTCAAGATCAGATACTGCCTTCGCTATGCCGATGACTTCATTATTCTTGACAACAGCAAAGTTAAATTACTTCATTATATTAATATAATGAAGTCGTTCTTAGACGAAAGTTTAAAACTGGAACTTCACCCCAAAAAAGTGATTTATAGAAAACTTTCGTGGGGAATCGACTTTTGCGGCTATATTGTCCTGCCTCACTACATGTTGCCCAGAACTAAAACAAAAAGGCGAATCGTCAAAAAAGTTACAAATGAGACAATATCAACACAAGCCCTTGATTCATACGTAGGTTATTTATCTCATGCCAAAAGTTATAAAATACAGCAGGTGCTTAAAAATATCTATTTCTTAAATAATGAAAATTTCTGATATAACCGTTGTCACGACAAGCAAGGATAAAATTGCGGAAATAAATAAAATTTTAGGAACCAACCACAAAGTTTCCAAATTAGAAATTCCCGAAATCCAATCACTAGATCTTGACGAAGTAATTACCCAAAAAGCCAAAGAAGCTTACAAAAAAATTAAAAGACCGGTTTTAGTTGAAGATGTAAGTCTTGAGATTAAAGCCTTAAAAGGTCTGCCCGGAACTTTTGTCAAATTTTTTCTTAGCACTTTGGGAACAGAAGGCACTGTAGCGCTTGTTAAAAACAAAAAGACTGATACCAAAGTTACCGACGCAATAGCAATTTACGATGGTAAAAATCTTCAAGTCTTCAAAGGAGGGGTTTACGGAACTTTGTCACCGGAAAATAAAGGACAATACGGATTTGGTTTCGATAAAGTTTTTATTCCGAAAGGTTATACCAAAACTTATGCTCAAATGCCAGATAAGTTAAAAAACCAGATTTCCCACAGGGCGCTGGCCCTTAAAAAAGTTAAAAAATATCTGGATTAATTTCCTTAAATAAGCTTTAGCCCGCATTTCTGACCTTATCGAAGAACAAGGACCACAAAGTTTATCGTCGAAAAACGACCAGCTTTAGGCCCGCAGCGAAGTGAGGACCGCAAGTTAGTTACCTTATAACTATCTTTTAAATACAACTAACTTATACCCTGTGAAATTCCAAACCATCGAGAATCCTGTTGCAAAGACCTTGGCTACATTTGCCCAAAGAGTAGGCGAGAGTCCAAAAAGTGGGGGAATCCAGGTAGTTACTACAACTACAACAGTCGTGTTAATCAAAAGACCTATTACCGTAACTGCCACAAAAACAAAAAAATTGCCCTGTTTAGCGTTTTCAAAAACCCATTTTCTGTTCCATATATAGCTGTTTAATATAGCTAATGTAAAAGATGGAATATTAATTATCCCTATTCCGGCACCAGCTGTAAAACCGGTAATTAAAATTAGTAAATTTAAAATTCCAAAATCAATCGCAGTATTTAAAACACCCACAAGCGCAAACTTAGCAACCTGCCACAAAAGAGCAAGCTTTTTGGATAGCTGCTTTATAACAAACATCCCAATTAGAGCTAAAGCAGGTAAACCAATAAATAGAACTGCATAAGAATTGGGGATAGCGTCAAACTTTTTTGTATTAATGAGAGTAGGTATTAAAAAGGCCCCAATTAGAATCGAAGCAGTTAAAGTAAGAGCTAAGTCACGGATAGACATCTCATTCCATTGTAGTTTTCACGCTCAGCATTTGACAAGTAAGCATTATCAAATTTAGACCCCGAGGCTTGGCCTTACAGTGTAAATAGTAAATACTATATAAAAGGATTTGAGTGAAAACTCTAATTATTTTTTAATTCTTTAAGAATTGTTTCTAGTTTAGCCGAAGCTACGCAAACGTATTGGTCAGAGCCACCATAATATATATATAAATCTTCATTCTTCAATACTGCGCCACACGCAAACACTGTGCCTGGTCTTAAACCTTCATGTTCATAGTTTTCAATTGGTTCCAAAACAGGATATGTTAATCTTTTTAAAACTTTAGAAGGATCATTGCCATCCAGAAGCGCTGCACCTAATCTGTATCTACCGTCGTATTTAGAAAGACCATGATAAATTAATAACCAACCGGCGTTAATTCTAATAGGTGCAGGCCCGATACCGATTTTTTCACTATCCCAACTTTCTTCATTAGGTTCAAACACAATTTCTCCCTGCAGCCAATTTTCGTCTTTAAATTCAAGACTACTTTTATAGTCTATCCAAATAGAATTTTTAAGTCTGTGCAAGAAAACATATTTGCCTTTAACTTTTTCCGACAACATGCATGCATTTTTATCATTTACACCAGGGGGCGAAATTAATATCGGTGAACTCCAATTCCAACTATTTTTTATAAAATCATCAACAAGAATATTTGTGAAAGCTACTCTGGTTGGGTTGATACCGTCATAAGCCGTATAACACATATAAATTTTATTGCCTAGCTTAGTAAGTCTTGCATCTTCACAACCGGAAAAACTATCCTCATAAATTTTTTGCTCAAATTTTTCGCGAGGGATGTAAATTGGCTCAGAAGATCTATGGTCAATATGCACACCGTCAGAAGAAACTGCGTAACCAACAACCGAGGTATTATCATTTCCTTGTGCTCTATATAAAATGTGGAATTTTCCATCTTCATAAATGACTGTTGGGTTTAGAGTGTAACGTGATTCCCAATTGTGTTCGGGTATTGGAGAAATTATTGGATTGTCACTATATTTTTTGAAAATAGCAATTGATTTAATAGTAGCGGGTCCAATTATTTCCAAATGTCTCAATGTTTTTAATAGCTCTTCTAAATTACATGTTGCCAAGCAGCAATAATTGTCGGCAGCGCCGTAATAAACTCCCAGTTCATCATTTTTAATAATTGCCCCGGATGGGAAAACCACATCCGGAATCAAACCCTTTGTTTCATAATCTGTTTCTGGCACCAAGAGATAAGAACTGGACCTACCGATTAACTTTAAAGGATTATTATCCTCTAGAAGTGCAGCTTCGAGTGAAAAAATCTTGTCGCTCGTAAAATAATCTTTAATATAACTAAAGATAATGAGCCATCCGTCAGCAGTCTTAATTGGGGGTGCACCAAGTTCGACATGATCTTCTAAATTTCTCAGCGACGGCAAAATATTATCGTCTAAGCTTCGCTGCCACTTTTCCCAATAATTTTTATCCCAGAGTTGTTCTAACTTATCAAAATAAGCAATCGCCATTTTTGCCGGTGGGTTATCAGTGTCCACTGTCAAAATTGCGGCATATTTACCATTAATTTTTTCGCCAAACAAGGCCATTGCCTTTGCATTAAATGGAGTAACCAAGTGTCTCTCTTCGATTTTTTGAAAATCGGAGGTTATTGCTACTGCGACTTTGATAGAATCAGGATTTGGAGGGAAGCTTGAAATAGCCGTATAAAAAATAAAAAATTTGTTACCAATTTTTGTAACTCTTGGGTCTTCACATCCAAACTTTTCCCATTCTTCTTCAGGTTTTAATATTTGTCGGCGTGAAGAAAAATGAACACCATCCAAACTTTTTGCGTAGCCAATTGTCGACATATCGACTATCTTATTATCGACCTGAACATTTTGCTCTAAAGCCCGATAGAATAAGTGAATACTACCGTTGTCTTCGATAGGGCAGCCGTTAAAAACTGCATCCTTTTCCCATTTATTTTTAGATGGAGCCAGAATCGGATTTGCAATAAACCTTTTAAGTTTAACCATCGACTAATTAATTTTAGAAATTGGATTTAAATAGACAGGATGGTTAAGCTTGATATCATTTACAAATTGATCAAAATTTGCTGTTGCCCCACAAACATAAGAATCTGAAGCACCGTAATAAACTATTAATTTCTTGCCAATTACTACGGCGCCACAAGGGTAGGCAACACCAGCCTTAAAACCATCATTTTCATACCACTGATCTGGTTCCAAAATCGGCGCATGAGTTCTATACAAAATATTTGTTGGATCTTTCAAATCAAGAAGCATTGCACCGATTTTGTATCTTTCCGGATCTTGATTGCCAACAGCTTGGTAAATCATTAGCCAGCCTTCAGGGGTTTTAATCGGTGGGGGACCAACCCCGATTTTTCTACTATCCCATTTGTCGTGCAGAGGCTCAATTTTATGTTCGCCTTTTAAGAAAGTCTTTCCATCAAAAGCCAAAGAATCAACAAAGTCTATAAGTATATTTGGATAGACACGGTGAAATATCACATATTTCCCATTTATCTTTTCTGGCAATATACAGGCGTTCTTATTTACTTCGTTTGGTTTGGAAATCAAGACTGGTTTTTCCCAAGCCCAATCTTTATTGTGGAAGCTAACCTCATCGATTGAAGTCAATGCCACTCGAGGGGTATTCCATCCGTTGTAGGCAACATATGTCATATACAATTTGTCATCAATTTTAGTTATTCGTGGGTCTTCAATGCCTCCATAGCCACCACCACCAGACATAAATGGAGAATAACGCGATTTTGGTCTATACGGACCACTGAGTTCAAAAGATTCTCGAGGCGTATATATAGGTTCCGGGTGTCGCACGTCAAAATGAATACCGTTCGAACTCGAGGCATATCCAAGTACCGAAACATCGTCTTCACCAATTGCTCGATAGATGATATGAACTCTATTTTTTTCATGGATAGCTGCAGGGTTAAATGTAGCTTTTGATTCCCAGAAATTGTTGACAATTGGGGCAAGTAGTGGATTCTTTTTCAGTTTATTAATAATTACATAGGGAACATTTTGTTTTATTTTTGTAACAGTATCGACAAATGGGTGTGTGATAACAAACAATCCTTTGCCGAAAATCTTCCAGTAAGAAAGCAGTTTATTTTCAAGCTTGACTACTCCCACTGGGATAATCTTATGATTTGCCCACTGTGGAGGAGTTTCCCAAATAGGCTCATCAAATTTTTCTAAAACATGTTCAGGGTTTCTGATATCAACAAGTATTGCTCTCAAAACATAATGGCTATATTTGTTAGCGCCTCTGTTTTCCCAGTAAAATACTAAAATTCCTTGATGGGTTAGGCTTACATTTGCGACTATAAGGCTTGATTTACCAAAAAAATCTTTAGGTTCACTATGAAGCTTATTGTTTACTATTTCCCAGTCAGTAAGATTCTTTGAATAGGCGAGCCTTAAATAGTCTCCCCCGTAAAAAAGCACATAATTATTCTGAATTTTAAAATTAGGAACAATACTACCTGCTTCGGTGATATGGTCAATTGCATTAATATGCTCGAATACTTTTTTATCAGTGCTAACTGAACTAAACAGATTTTTACTATTTCCAGTTTTTTGCAGGTAGCAAGCTACATATTTATCTTCCCAAACACTAACCCGTATATTATCTATTTCTTGCTCTTTTAATATTTTATTTTTGAATTTAATTTGCTCATCACCGGTTTTAAATGTAAGACCATCAGCAGAGGACTCAATTTCAAACTGCGTATTTTTACCTAATGTTTTTAGAATTAAGTCGATTTTTCCATTAGCTTCAAAGACACCTACAGGTGCCTTATTATGACTACCCTTTTGATGGTAGTTAGCCATGTTTTTGTCCTTATTTTCCCAATCTCGAAGCAAGCACATCTCAGCTATTACTCACACGGCCTGGACAGCTTTAATTAGTAGTTATTGGAAGCGGTTTATTTGCAGGCCGAATCCTTACTAATTCAATTATAAATACAAATGAGGCATCTTGGCTAGGATATAATATATATGATAATTAATAAGGAGGTATAAGGAGGTGATGTAAATGGACGAAATAATTAAAAAAGAGGGAGTTAAGCACTATGTTTGCGATGGAAACTGTAAGGGCGTATCTCTTGATCAAGATGCTACCTGCAACACAGTTGACTGCCCAAAACACGGTCTACCTCTGCAAGTATGTACCTGTCCAGATCAAAAACACGAAGAAGTATTAAATAAAGACCAAAAGCCTCTATAAATAACTGCAGGCCTTGATTTTTACCAGAAATATATTAAACTTCCCCTATGCTTGCCAAAGTTGCTTCTGCTGCTGTTGTCGGTTTGGATGCTATCCCGATCACCGTAGAGATTGACATTGCATCGCAAGGATTACCTAGCCTAACGATTGTAGGTTTACCTGATAAAGCTGTTGAAGAATCAAGAGAAAGAGTTAGAAGTGCTCTTCGAAATTCAGGTGCAGACTTACCTCCGCGAAGAATTACAGTCAATCTTGCCCCTGCCGATCTTCCCAAAGAGGGGCCTGCTTATGATTTACCGATCGCTCTGGGCATCCTCTTTGCCTCCGAGCAGCTTAGACTTCAAGATATTTCAGATTCAATTTTCTTAGGAGAACTTTCACTTGATGGGTCCTTAAGGAGGATTTGGGGAGTATTGCCCTGCGCAATCATGGCTCGCGATAAAAAATTTAAAAATATTTTTGTGCCAACGGATAATTTGGATGAAGCCAGAATTATCAACAAAATAAAAGTTTATCCTGTTAAGAACTTGCGTCAGCTATTTGATCATTTCGCACTTGCAGATAAAAAGATTTCGCCGGCCAGAAGTAAAAAACAGCAATTTAAAAATATAGAAGATGAAGACTTTGATTTTGCTAATATCCGTGGTCAAGAAAATGCAAAACGGGCACTCGAGATAGCGGCAGCAGGCGCCCACAATATTCTAATGAAAGGTCCGCCGGGCGCGGGTAAGACTTTGATGGCTAGAAGTCTAGCCACGATCTTACCTAAGTTAAGTTTTGAAGAAAGTTTAGAAGTTACCAAAATCTATTCAGTATCTAATCTTTTGAATCCTCAAACTCCGATTATCAGCCACCGCCCTGTCCGCAGCCCTCACCATACAACCAGCCATATTGGTTTAATTGGTGGTGGTAATATTCCTCGTCCTGGAGAAATTTCCTTAGCGCACAGAGGTGTATTGTTTCTGGATGAATTCCCTGAATTTCCAAGGCACGTTTTAGAAGCACTTCGCCAACCGATGGAGGATGGCGATATCACCATTTCCCGAGCAGCCGGTTCGGTTAAATATCCGTCTCGTTTTACATTAATTGCAGCTGCTAATCCTTGCCCGTGCGGTTTTTTTGGCGACGAAACTAGAAATTGCACCTGCAATCCAGGTTCGATCACTCGTTACCAAAAAAGACTTTCGGGCCCAATTCTCGATAGGATCGACATTCATGTCAGTGTCCCTGCAATCCCGCCCGGCAAGTTAACGGGCAAGTACACATCAGAATCGTCGGCAATAATTCAGAGGCGAGTCCAAAAAGCCCGTGACATTCAGATCAAACGCTTCAAGGGTTTAAAGATTACCTCCAATGCGGAAATAAATAACAAGCAACTAAAGCAGTTTTGCAACTTAGATCAACAATCGATTTTGCTTCTCAAGCAGGCAATTTCAAAGCTCAATCTATCGGCCCGGGCATTCCACCGGGTCATTAAAATAGCCAGAACTATTGCAGATTTGGAGAATTCGGAGAAAATAAAATCTAACCACATTGCAGAATCATTACAGTACAGACCAGGTGATAGCTAATGATTCAAAATCCTGAGTTACATCGAAGGATAGCGGAAGCTTTACAATACAGACCTCAGGTTGAAAGTTAAAACATGGATTTGTTGACAAAGGTCGTACTATATGATATTCTCATATAGTTATGTGTCAAACATGTGGTTGCTCAGGTAGATTCAGAGTAAGAGGCGAATCTCCACCGGATAATTCTCAAGCGGGTATTCCCCGTCAAACACCGATTGAAAGGTTTATGGAGCCATGTATTCTTCTCCTGCTTTCAAAAGGTCCCTCCCACGGCTATGGATTATTGGACGATCTAGAAAAGCAATGCGGTGAGACGCCAGACGTGGGTAATCTCTACCGAACTTTGAGGAGAATGGAAAAAGATGGTTGGGTAAGTTCAAATTGGGGCACGGGAGAAAACGGTCCCAAAAAGAGAGTCTATGAACTGACCGATGACGGCAAAGAATTTCTTCATTCCTGGGCAGGCGGTCTTGAAAAAAATAAAGAATTGATTGATAGATTTTTGGAAGGTTTTAAAAAGCAATTCGGCAGAGAGGGTGATAAATAATGAGAGGACAAATGATGTTTCCTCACAGAGATCATTCTATGTGTGGATGTTTCTGCGAACATAGTGGAATGCGCGGCTTCATCACTAAGGAATCGCTCAGTGATTACATTCAAGAACTGAAGAAAGAAGCCCAAGCCGCGGAAGAAACACTAAGCGAATTGGGTAAATAACTTGTTGGAAACAAAAAGGGCGCCCTTTCACCTCCAGTTAAAATCTGGAAAACGATTAACACTATGGAGCAAACAGTAACAATTATCATTAACGAACTTCCTTATAAAAATGATAAGGCTTGGAATGCCTTAAGGCTTGCTGGAGCACTCTTGGATCAAAAAGTAAGTGTCAGCCTGTTCTTGTTAGAAGATGGTGTTGACGTTGGCAAAGAAAAGCAAAGCATTGGAAAAAAGAAGTACAATCTTGAAAAGATGATTACGAGTTTACTAAATCGAAATTTAGAAGTTAAAGCTTGTGAAAGTTGTCTTAAATCTTGTGGGGTAAGTAAGGAGAAACTTATCACTAGAGTAGAAATTTCCAGTATGAGCGCTTTGGCAACTTTGGTTAAAGAGAGCAATAAGGTCCTGATTTTTTAACTAATTATGATTAGACAAAAAACAATCATTATTACATTCTTGTTAAGTCTTAGTGTTATGCTCGGTTCGGCTTATCCTGTTTTTGCACAAGGAATGATGGGAAACAACATGATGAACAATGAAGATGCTACTGTAGGCAATACTGATGGTCATACAGCTCGTGAAGAAGCTGAAGGGAAAAAGATCTGGGAGAATCTACAAGCACAAGAGTTAAAATGTGAGGATTTATCAAACGATAATTTTGGAGCACTAGGCGAATACTTTATGGGGCTGATGGCAGGAGAGCAACATGAAGTGATGAATAATATGATGATTCAGATGATGGGTGAGGAAGGAGAGGAACAGATGCACATTGTAATGGGTAAACGATTGAGTGGGTGTGATACTTCTGCCGCACTGTCAACATCAGGCATGAGTTTTATGCCAATGATGCAGATGATGATTGGAGGTGGAAGTACTATGATGGGTTATGGCGGATGGAATAACCTGATGGGCGGCTGGGGTGTTTTTGGCATTTTATGGCTATTGACTTGGGTACTGATAATTATTGCCTTAGTTGCCCTTATTCGTTGGCTTTGGAAGAAAGGAGATAAGGTTAAATAGCCAGAACTATTGCAGATTTGGAGAATTCTGAAAAGATTAAGTCAAATCACATAGCCTAAGCACTTCAGTATCGACCATCGAGTCGAAAATTGATAATTGTGTAACCGTTACGCCGTTATTTACAAATGTTATACTTTGTAAAGAAAACTATTTAAGAAAAAATGAAGAAAAAACTAAAAACAGTACCAAATTTTAAATCAATTGAGGAAGAAGCCAATTTTTGGGATACCCATGATACAGAAGACTATCAGTGGGAATCTGCACCTGAAGTTAAATTTTCCAAAAATCTCAAATCTATTTATCAAAAGGTTGTCCCAATAAGGCTTGACGAGAGCACTAAAAAGGCAATTGAGAAGGTTGCTAAAGAAAAAGGAATCGGAATTTCTACAACAGCAAGGATGCTCATCCGCGAACGACTTCACGAGCTGAAAGTAATTTAAAAAAGTTTTAACCCTTCCAACATTAAAGAAGCCGTAAAGATCACTCCAAATTATTTAGCTGAATTACTTCAATATCGACCCACAATTGATTAAAGTGCCTCAAGACCATGAGTGAAACCGCGTCTTATTTGGTAAAATCGTTTCCACTTCAGAGGCGGACTAGCTCTTCGAGTCTGAGCGACGAGGCCGCCGGATCTCACACTTCGATTTCACTCAGTGTGATCCTGAGTTATATCGAAGGATCAGAGTCGGAGACTTGGCACATCGTAAATCGATTAAAGTGGATGCTGGTTCTTGACAAATCCTAAGGAATATGTAAGAATATCCTTATGCAAACTTATACACCGGCACAAATTTTAAGAAAAAGATTCATCGGTGCGGATGATTTGCGCAAGGGTT
>Ga0209343_10002053_pt1 | contig 26406 bp, 21 predicted proteins | sample RifCSPlowO2_02_FD_184026 | JGI IMG/M metagenome (GOLD analysis project Ga0209343, IMG submission 184026) | Groundwater microbial communities from Rifle, Colorado - Rifle CSP2_plank lowO2_0.2 (SPAdes) (version 2) | ecosystem: Environmental > Aquatic > Deep subsurface > Groundwater | place... | reverse complement strand
CGCCGCAAAACCGAGTGACGCCGTGTCGCCGCTCCATGGGCGGTTTGTATTGCCCGATATCCAGGAGCCCAAGTACGTCACTGCCGCACTCGTCTGCTCGGTCCGGCCGGGCGGTGCCGTGACGTCCGAAGTGGCGCTGACGCCGATCACGTCGAACGCGTCGACGACCGTGAAGTAGTCGCTCGACAATTTGTTCTTTGCCCGCGGCGACGGTACTTCGATCGAAAGCGTATGCGGCGCCATCGGGAGACCGCTGGCCGTGAAGAGCGCGGCCTGCACTTGCTCGGTCGACGAGTACGGATCAACCGTTGAGACCAGTGTTCCGTCCAGGGAGACGTCGGCGATGCCGGTCTGAGGCCCCCGGAAGCCGATCCAACTCACACCTGTACCGACGAAGCTGAGCGTGGCCCGCTGCCCGTCCGCAAAGCCCAGCGCCGTAGTGCCACCGCTCCACGTTCGGTTGGTGTTGCCCAGGATCCAGTTGTCCGATGGCGTCATCGTGATCGCGGCACTGGTCTCGTCGACACGAGTCACAGTTGTGTGGTTGGCTACGACGACCGTGACGGGGCCGGATGTGGTGGCGTTTCCGGCGCTATCTTGCCCGATGGCCGCCACGGTGTGCGAACCATCGGAGACCGTCGTCGTATCCCATGAAAAGGAATAAGGTGCTGATGTATCACCCTGGTCGAGGGAAGCGCCGTCGACTTGAAACTGGACGCCGACCAGGTCAGCGCCATTCAGTGGGCTGGCACTGACCGGAATGGTGCCCGAGACAATGGTGCCGACGAGCGGCGATGTGACGGCGACCTTCGGCGGCACCATCGGGCCGATCGAAGTCTTGCTGACCACGATCCGGTCCCAGCGATGTGATTGCTTCAGGATTGAAGGGCCGTTTGGCGGACACGTGTTCGGAACGTAGTCGCACCGCTGGTGGTAGTCCGTGAGGCGTACAGTCCCGAACTGCTTGCCGGCGTCGCTACCGCGCAGCCACCGCATATCCGTGTAGGACAGCCGCAGCGTCTGCGCAGCAATCGGCTCGGTGGCATCGTCGATCCAGAGCTTGGTCACGCCGTCGGACGAACCCGGTGTGTTGAGTTTGATGTACCACTCAAACAAGTACCACCGGCCCGGCTGAAGCGTGATGTTATTACCCTGGTTCTGAAACCGGTTCACGTTGGTGTATTGGCCCCCGGTCTCCGGCCAATCCAGGTCCTGATAGTTGGCCACAAAGGGCATGCCCGGACCGCTGTCGGGCACGACGGGAAGATGGTCTCGGCTGGTCCCGACATACGCCGTCAGCGTGTTAGCCGAGTCGTGCAGCATCACGGACTTGTCCTCGAGCGGGCCCCATGTGTACGGCGCCGAGATGTATTGGTACCAACGGACGTAGAATTCGGAGGCCGGCGGAAACGTCACCCGGGCGTCGTAGCCCCAGAACCCCCACGAACCGTCGAAGACCAGATGGTTGCTCCAGGCGGCGCACCGGTCCTTGAAACCGAACCCGTCGCCGCAGAGCACGAACTGCGGATACGGCCAGGTATTGCCGCGGCTGCCGACCACCCACCGTTCCAGAACTCTCCCGTCCTCGAAGTCGTCACACATGAGGACGTCCGAGCTCGGCGCCGCGTCGCCGGGACAGCCGGCTTCCATGGCGCGCACAACGGGCAAGTTGAAGTCGGCGAGGCTCAACGCAGCCAGCACCGCTGCCATCGCGAGGCGGATTCTGACGTATGTTGTCATCGCGATTCAGTCAACGGGATTCAGTCAACCTTGGCTATCGCGTGGGATCGCGGATGCCAGGAGGCCCGTCGCGCCGCAGCATGCGGTTCGCCTGCGCCGACAAGCGTGTCTTCAACGGGCACTGCCGCCGTCACAGAGGGCTGTCGCAGGATCGCGGCCGCGACCGCAGCGGAAAAAGCCTTCCGGCTGACTGCGGCCGGCGACGAGCACGCGATACAGTCCGTCGATTGCGCCCGGTATCTCCCCGCCACGCTCACCCTCGCTGTTGACGTCGAACCGCGTTTCCTGCTCCAGTTGCGGAAAGACGTCGCCATCGCTATCGGACCACTTTGAATCCCGTCGGCGGCGTGGGGCCGGCAACCCTGAGTGGACCGATCGGGGCCTTGCTGATCACGATTTGGTCCCACCGGTGGGACTGCGGAAGAATCAGCGGCCCAAGGGGCGGACACAGGTCCAGGGGAAAGTCGCAGCGCTGGTGGTACACCGTCAAGCGGAGCACACCGAACCGCTTGCCGCTGTCCGTGCTCTTCAGCCACCGCATGTCCGTGTACTGCATCCGCAACGTCTGCACGACGATGGGTCGCCCGGCGTCGTCGATCCAGAGTTTTGTCAAGCCGTCGGAGCGGCCCGGCGTATTCAGCTTGATGTACCATTCGAAGAGATACCACCTCCCCGGCTGCAGGGTGATGTTCCGTCCCTGATTCTGGAATCGGTTCACGTTGGTGTACTGGCCGTTGGTTTCTCCTACGTCAATGTCCTGGTAGTTGGCGATGAACGGGATGCCCGGGCCGCTGTCGGGCTGACTCGGCAGCTGATTGCGGTTCGTGCCCACGTACGCGACGAGCGTATTCGCCGAATCGTGCAGCATGACGGACTTGTCCTCGAGTGTGCCCCAGACATAGGGATCTGAAACGTATTGGTACCAGCGAACGAAGAACTCGGACTGCGGTGGAAACGCTCTCCGAGCGTCGTAGCCGTAATATCCCCACTCGTTGTCGAACACGAGCCCGTTGCTCCACGCGGCGCAGCGATCGTCGAATCCATAGTTGTCGTTCGTGCACTGGACGAACTGCGACAGCGGCCAGATTCCGTTGTGGCCGCCGATGTCCCACCGCGACTGGAAGGCGCTATCCTCGAAGTCTTCGCAGAGAATCACATTTGAACTGGACGCACCGCCGCCCGGACAGAACGATTCGACGGCCTTCACGCGAGGCGTCAGCAAGAACAGAAGCAGAAGAACACATACTCTCGAGGCTGCCATGCAGACAGCGGTGCGCGCCAGGAGCCTCATCGATCGGCGCTCCATGAGGCGGTCACCGGGCCCACCGGAGCTCTGCTGACGACGATCCGATCCCACCGGTGAGACTGAAAGAGGATCGAGGGCCCGTTCGGCGGACATGTGTTCGGCGTGCTGTCGCACCGCTGGTCGTACACCGTGAGACGCAGCACGCCAAACTGCCGGCCGGCATCTCGATTCCTCAGCCAGCGCATGTCGGCGTGCTCCATCCGCAGCGTCTGTCCGTGAACGGGCCGGCTGGCATCGTCGATCCAGAGCCTGGTCAGCCCATTGGACGACCCTGGCGTGTTGAGCCTGATGTGCCACTCGAAGAGGTACCATTTCCCGAGCTCGAGCGTGATGTTCCGTCCCTGGTTCTGGAATCGGTTCACGCGGGTGTACTTGTCTCCTGTTTCCGGCCAGTCGAGGTCCTGGTAGTTCGCGACAAACGGCATCCCCGGGCCGCTGTTTGGCTCGACCGGCAGGTGATTTCGGTTGGTTCCCACGTAGGCGACGAGCGTGTTCGATCGGTCGTGCAGCATCACGGACTTGTCTTCCAGCGGGCCCCACGTGTACGGCTGGGAAATGTGCTGGTACCAACGGACGTAAAAGTCCGACTGTGGCGCGAAGGCTCTTCGCGCGTCGTAACCGTAGAAACCCCATTCGCGATCGAACAGCAGGTGGTTGCTCCAGGCCGCGCAGCGATCGTGGAAGCCGAAGTTGTCGGCGTCACAGAGCACGAACTGCGAGATGGGCCAGGCACCCTGATGGCCGCCGATGTCCCACCTGGCCTCGAATCCTCCATCTTCGAAGTCGTCGCAGAGCAGGACGTCGGAATCCGGGGCGTCGTCGTCGGGGCACCCGGCCCTGGCGTTTGATGGCGCGGGTGGCGCGTGACATCCGATCGCTCCGACGAGCGCGGCGGTCGCCAGCACGCCCAGCACGCTGACCTGATACCGAGGTCTACGCATTACACTGTGATCGAGAGTCGGGCTGATATCGCTTAGGAATGCGGCACGGGCGCAGGGACGTGAAGGCGCAGACACGAAGGTCGCAGCGCTTCGTAGACACTGACGTACCGGCGGGTCATGTGAGACACGTCGTACTCGGCGAGCGCCCTGGAAGCGGCTCGACGGCCCAGGTCGCGTGCGCCCTGCGGATCGTGGAGCAGCAGATCGATCGCCGCGGCAAGCGCGGCGGAGTCGCCTGACTTCACAAGCATTCCGGCATCGCCGCGACCCAGCGCGACGCCTACTTCGCCGACATCGCTTGCGACAATGGGACAACCGGCAAACATCGCTTCGAGCAGCGCCAGCGGCAAGCCTTCCGAGAGGGAGGGCAGCACGAAGATGTCGGCCGCGGCGAGTATCGCGGGGATGTCGGATCGAAGTCCGAGCAGGTGCACGCGGCCTTCGAGCCTTCGGCTTCTGGCGCGTGACGTGAGCGCGTGCTCCAACTCTCCGCGACCGCTGATCGCGAGGTGCAGGTGCGGATGGCGATCGGCGAGAAGGGCGAGCGCATCGACGAGATGCTCGTGGCCCTTGACGGGATACAGATTGCCGACCGCCACCAGAAGGCGATCGGCCGGTCCGAGCCGTAGATCCTTGCGGAGCGTCGACCGCTCGGCTGCCTCGTATCGCACGCCGTTGGGAATCGTCACGAGCCTCGAACGAGGAATCCACAGGTCCCGGCTCATCTGCCGAGCAAGAGGCATCGAGACGGCCACCGTGCGCTCGCTCAATGCAATCGCCGCGGCGAGGGCCAGGCGTCGGCGGAGCCGGTCCGCGTAGTATCGGCTGCCGTGCATCGTGATGACGTGCGGGATGCCGGCGCGCCGGGCGGCCCAGCCGCCGTAGATCGCCATGGAAAATTCATGACTATGGGCGAGGTCGATTCGCAGCCGCCGGAACGCCTGCGTCAGCGAGCGAGCACAGGAAACCGAAACAGGTCGCTCGATTCGGAAGTACTCGATGGCCACGCCAGATCCTTCCAGCTGGCGGCCGAGCCAGCCCTCGCCTTCGGCCGGAAGAAACACGATATTTTCGGCGCCCGCTCCCTGCATCGCCGTCGCGAGCGCGGCGACGACGCGTTCGGCGCCTCCCGGCCCGTCCGATTCGATCAAATGCGCAAGCCGCAGCCCGGCGACGCCCGAAGCAGATCGAGTCATCAGCCGTTCTTGTGCAAATGAAGTCCGGCGGCCCAAGCTTCGAACGCCGCATCGGAGATTCCGGCCGGCACGTTGACCCGGCGCAGGCACCATGGATCGGTCGGCACGCTGTTCAGGCCCGGCTCGAGGCTGAGTGCTGCCCGATACCCGGCCTTGCGGACGAGTGCACGGATGCGGGCGTCGTGATGACCGTACGGGTACGCAAAGAACTCCGGCCTGATGCCGGTCGTGCGATGAATCACTGAGCGGCTGGTCACAATCTCATGTTCCAGCTCCACATCGTCGAGCCGCGGCATGGAGCGATGCGTTGCCGTGTGCACGCCGATATCGATCCCATTCTTTGCATGAGCGCGGATTGTCGCCCAATCCGCGGGCCGATGAGCAGCGGGCAGAGTCACCGAAGTTGCTCGGATGTCGGACAAGATCGCCGCCCCATCCCCTCGGAACTGGCTCAACCAAGCTTCTCGGCGGTCGGCGGTGAAACACCTGACGACGTCCGGATGGTCCCACCAGAAGCCCGCGAGCCGGCCGGGCGCGTCGGCCACGACAAAAATCGTCGCCGGAACGCCAAGCGTGCTGAGCAACGGCACAGCGTGATCGAACACTCCCGTGTACCCGTCATCGAACGTGATGGCCGCCGTCGAGCGAAGGGTCGCACCGCTGGCCAGTCGGTCGACGAGCTCGCGTAGGGGAACAACATCGTAGTGGGCGGCCAGCCAGCGCACCTGACGCTCGAAGCGTTCGCATGGTATGTGGAGGCCCACACCACCGGCCGAGTGTTCGTGATCGGCCACGACGTTGTGGTAACAGAGGATCAGTCCTCCGTCGCACAGCCGCCGCCTGATCGCTGTGACCCCGAGCGCCCGGAGGCTGCCGTAGTAAATCAGCGCTCCGCGGCGCACGACTCGAGAGGACGCCAAGACCTCATCCGGGCCGGTCTCTCTGTCGCACCGGCCACCCTCGAAAGCCCGACTGCCAGGGCAGCGAGCGTGTACAACATCTCCGAATACGCGAGTGAGAGAAAGAACGCGCCCACGACAAAGCCAATCATCGACGCCGTCAGCGCCTGCGTGAGCTCGGGTCGGACCGGTCGCGGGCAACGGCGGGTGCCGCCGGTGCTACTCGATCGGTACAGGCTGACAAAGACACCTGCGATCAAGCCGACGAACAGGACTAGGCCAGGAATCCCGAGCTCGGCTCCCACCTGAACGAAACTGTTATGCGCCGCGTTCCATCGAACGCCCACCCCGAACTGCTGTCGCTCCGCGAAGGGCGACAGGGTGCCTTCAGCCATACCGAAATTGTTGGGCCCGACGCCGAAAATCGGATGTTGCAGCATGTAGCCCATGCCGCGCTGCCAGATCTGCAGGCGTCCGCTTTCCTGCGTGTGGTTGTAGTCGGTGTCCGACAGAATCGTTCCCATCTGCTGCCAGTATTCATCGCTGGCCACGGAGAGGAAAATGACGGCGAGGCACGCCGGCGCCATCACACGCCAGCGAAGAGGAATCGTCGTGTACCGGAACACGACGAATCCGGCAATGGCGATAAGGGCCACGAACCCTCCGCGAGATCCTGTCCGAACGAAGGCCACCGCGAGCGCGGCTAAGGCGACGACCGCCAGGACGCGAACGATCCTGCGGTCCGAGGCGTGGGCGAAGTACAAGCCGAAGGGCATCGCCGAAACCGCAAACGCGGCGAAATCGTTGGCGTCGTAGTAGTAGAGATGGCCAAGGCGCCACGCGTCTCCTGCACCAAGATCGAATCGGAAGATGACGACGCCGGCATACATAGCGGCCCCAACAAGGTACGCGGCCGCGAGGCGCTCGACATCGCGGGCTCCTCGCACTGCGCCGGCCATGACGAAGTACATCGCCGTGGTCTTGACGAAGTTGTTGGCAAGCAGGTCCAAGCTGTTGCCCAGCCAGATCGATCCAGGCGTCGAGAGTGCCATCCACGTGACGAGCCCGAGCAAGCACCTCGTCGCGCCGGCCTGCAGCACGTTCAACCGGCGGTCATCGCGCCGATCCATCGCATACAAGACGATGGCCGCCAGTCCGGTGATGATGGCGGGGTGCAGGATCTCCAGAATGGGAAACAATTGATGAAGGCGACCGACAGCGGTGAGGATGTACCCCGCGAGACATGCCACGAGCAGGTCCCACCTGGCGTCCGGCTCGGAGGCGGACCGATCCACCGCGTCGGTCCCAACCGAGGGCTCGACTTCTTCAGCGGTGGGCAGCGCACTCGGCCAGGTCAGCGGCAGGTGCGAGACGCCTGGATTGAACATTTGCGACGCTCAGGTACGTGTCGATCATTTTCCGGCCGATGGCATCCCAGCCGTAGAGTCGTTCCGCGGTCGCGCGCCCTCCCATTTCCAGGCGGCCGCGCAGCGCATCGTCGGCGAGCACGCGAAGCGTGGCCTCTGCGAACGCCGCCGGATCGTCTCTGACCAGGATGTTCTCGCCGTCAACAGCCGCCAGACCCTCGCAGCCGACCGACGTGCTGACAACGGTTCTGCCCATGGCCCACGAGTTGAGAATTTTCAGCCGGGTGCCGCCGCCGCACTGAAGCGGCACGATGTGGCACGCGGCCTCTCGCATGAGCGGCCGAACATCCTCGACATAGCCCGTCAGCTCGACGCCGAATTGCTCGCGGTAGAGTCGCTGCTGCTCGATCGAAGCCCGGCCAATCCATCGCGTGCGCGGCTGTTGGGCTGTCGCTCGAAGGTGCGGAAGAATCCGCTCGCAGAAGAAGTTGAGCGCGTCAAGGTTCGGGGCAGGAGTCGTTCCGCCAACGTAGGCGACGCCGGTCCCCGGCGTGCCGTCCGGACGAAACTCGTCGACATCGACGCCGTTCGGGACGACGACGACCCGCGAGCGAGGGGCGAGGCGCTTCACCGATTCGCGGTCGCGGTCGGAAACCGTGACGTTCAGGGCAACCTGTTCGCACCAGCGCCGCTCGACGTGTTCCATCAGTCGGGACTGATATCGACAGTACGCGCGTCGCCAGGGCCCTCGTTCGATGGTTCCCCGACGCCGCAAGAGGTCCGATTCCACGTCGTGGTGCACGCACACGACGGGAAGGTCCTGGCACGCCGGCAGGTACTGGGCCAGGTCGAGGCTGTCGACGTGAACGAGATCGAATTTCGTGGAGCTCAGGACATGAGCGAGCCGCCGGCGAAAGGCGCGCGAATCGTACAGATAAGTCGTGTAGACGCGCCCGAACGCCGTGCTCCGAACGTGATCCCACACGTACCGCAGCCGACTGTGCCGTTGCGGGATGGCAAATGCCTCGATCGCTGCAAAACGGCTCAACGCCGCGCGACTCGCAGAAACCTGGCGCGTGTTGGTCGCAGAAGTTCCTGCGCGCTCGAAACAGAGCGCGGTAATATCGAACGCCTGAGCCAGGAGGCGCAGCACGTTGTACGTCCGTATCCACACGCCGCCATCCGGTGGATACGGCAACGTCTGACACAGGAACAGAAGACGCGGCCGGCTGGTCACACCTGCCACCGCGGCTTCCACGCCAGAAACATCACGATTGCCCAGAGCGGCGTGCCCGCCGACTGGTGACCCTCCTGGACCTTCTTCCACACGCGACTGACCTCGGACATGTCGAACAATCCGCTTGCTCGCAGACCGTCGCCGAATACGAGATCCTCGGCCCAGGTCCGCAGCGGCCCACGGAGCCACCGCCCGATCGGCACCGAAAATCCCATCTTCGGGCGCTCGATGATTTCTTTCGGCACTCGGCGGTAGAGCACCTGGCGAAGCGCCCATTTGCCGACCTGGCCGCGCAGCTTCATCTCGCGCGGCAGCCGCCAGGAATACTCCACGACGCGGTGGTCGAGCAGAGGCGCGCGAACCTCCAGGCTTGCCGCCATGCTCGCCCGATCGAGCTTTGCGAGCAGGTCGTCCGGCAGGTACGTCATCTGATCGGCGAGCATCATGCGATCGAGCAGCTGCCGCGGTTCGCGGCCGTCGACGATCTGTTCGGTCGCGTCTTCGCCGCCGTGGCCTTCCGCGAGGAGATCCTCGGGGTGCTGCCAGCCAGCCGAGAGGAGCGAACGATACATCTCGCCAACCGACGGGGCGTTCATGAGGCGGCCCAGCTTGTGAAGCCGATCACCAAAGTGTTCCTGCGGTACCCACGGAAGCATGGACGAAGCGAAGCTGCGTAAGGCGTCCCAGGTCGCGGCCGGCACGTTCCCGATGCCCGCTGCGATCGGCTGCCGCAAGGCGCTCGGAAGGAGATTGAGGCGCGGCAGCATCTGCGCGCCGTACACGTAGCGGTTGTAGCCGCCGAACAGCTCGTCGCCTCCGTCGCCGGACAGCGCGACGGTGACCTGCTGGCGCGCCAGGTGCGAGACCAGCAGGGTCGGCAGCTGCGACGGATCGGCAAACGGCTCGTCGAAGATTTCCGGAAGCCGCGGGACGAGCGATCGCGCGTCCTCGCCAGTCAGGAGCAGCTCGGTGTGATCGGTTCCCAGGTGACGCGCCACCCGCGACGCGTGTGCGGCCTCGTCGAACGCTTCCTCGACGAACCCGATCGTGTAGGTGTTCGCCGAACGGTTGCTCGCCTCCTGCATGAGCGCGACCACGATCGACGAGTCGATCCCGCCAGACAACAGGGCTCCAAGCGGCACATCCGACTGCAGGCGGCAGCGAACCGCGTCGGACAGCAGCGCGTCGAGACCCTCGAGCGCTTCGTCCGGTCGAGTGAGCGGATTGGCCAGACCTGCAAGCGCCGCTTCCCGCAGCGACCAGTAGCAGACTGGATCGGGAAGCGGAAGGCTCGCGTCGCGCACGGTGAGGATGTGCGCGGCAGGCAGCTTGACCGTGCCCCTGAAAATCGTCTTGGGGGCTGGAATGAACAGGTATCGGAAATACGAGGCGAGCGCGGCGTGGTCGATCGAACGGTTGAACGACGGCCCGGCGACGAGCGCTTTGAGCTCGGAACCGAATGTGAGGCAGCCAGGCTCGCTGTACACGTACAAGGGCTTCTTGCCGAGTCGATCTCGGATGAGCGAGAGCTCCCGCCGATGCGTGTCCCATACGGCGATCGCGAACATCCCCACGAAGCGCCGGACCGCCTGATCGATGCCCCATCGCTCGAAACAGGCGAGGATGACCTCCGTGTCCGAGTGTCCGCGGAAGGTATACCCGTGCGGTTCCAGCTCGCGCCGGAGATCGCGGAAGTTGTAGATCTCTCCGTTGAACGCGATGACGAACCGGCCCGACGGCGACTGCATCGGCTGATGGCCCAACGGCGACAGGTCGAGGATCGCGAGTCGCCGGAATCCCAGGGCGATGCCCGCCCGCTCGTCCACCCAGATGCCGCTGTCGTCCGGCCCTCGATGGGCGATAGGCGCGATCATGCGTCGGGCGTGGCCGGTCAGATGATCGGCGTTGTAACCCGCGGTGCTCAGGACGCCAGCAAATCCACACATTGAAAATGGGCCGCCGGTTTTCTCTAAGAAGGGCGATGCCGAGGGAGATCCTCAGCGCGCTCAAGGAAAGCGGTCAATCCACGTCAGGGATATTCGGGGGTGACCAGGTCGCCGCACATCGCGAATTCGTCGGGCGGCGGATTGGGCCCTGTGGTTGACGGGTTTGGCTTGTGGAGCTGGATGTTGCCGCCGCCGGGTCCGCCGTCGGCGCTCGCCAGCAGATTCAAGTCAGATGCCGATAAGCGCCCCGTAACCACAATAGGAGTCCGAAAAGTACTAGGCACCCGACCGTCAGCAGGCCATCGATGTACATCGTCTGGCGGGACATCCACAAACGTATTCTTGAGCTTGTCGTACTCACGATAGTCGCCGATCGTTGTTAAGACGGGGAACTGGGGTGCTCATGCTCCAGGGCTTCAAGTACCTCGGTGCCTGCATACACAGTCGTGGGCTCCCCAGGGTCGATGGCGAGCGCGCTGATGCTGCCACCGTACGGTCCCCTGCTCATCCACGCGTCGGCTTGCGCGCCGGCTGTTTCAGCACCACCCAGCCAGATGAGCACTGACAGCAGCAGCGCAGCGTGGCGGACCTTTGGTCTAATCAATGGGATCCACTCGATGTGATCCATCTCCACTCCCCGGCAGGTTGGCTGCGAAACAGGTCTCAGGAGGCCCGCAAAACCGCACATGCGGATTCGCGGTCGACAAACGTGGATTGCGCCGGCGTTGTCAGCGAGTGGGGGAGCCCCTGTCGGAGGATCGAGGCCGAAACCGCAGCGGCCACAGCCTTCGCGCCTGCTGGTGTCGCGTGGAAGCAGTCGTAGTAGGTGGCGAGACTCGGCTCGAGAATGGGCATCAGATCGAGCTGCTCGACCTCGAGCGCATCTGCCACGGCGGAAACCCGCGCGTCCAGGTGCGACATGAGCCTGGAAACGACGTCGAAGGAATAGTAGGTGGAAACTTCCTCGCGCCACACCTGGCCCAACCCGCCGTGCCACATCGTGGCGGCCTCTTCAGGCGAGAAGTCCTTGGCGAGCCAGGGTTGGCGAACCACGAGCACGCGATCGGCGTGCCCTTTGGCTTTTTGCAGCAGCCGGCGAAAATGCTGCTCGAAGGCGTCGAGCATCGGCGCGGGTTCGGGCACGACCGTTCGAACCGTTTTCGCGCGGGCCCTCATCGCACGGGCCTCCTGATACCAGCGCCCCGCGCGTTCGTGCACGTGAATCGGCCGCAGCCACCGGCGACGCGCTCTCAGCAGCAATTCCACCACGGCAAGATTCCTCGGCTTCCAGCCGAAGGGCCCCTCGGGATGGCACCTGAAAACGTCGGATGCCACGACGGAAGGCATCCGCTGCGGCGCCGCACATTCCAGCCAACGCAGGACATCGGTGGCGCCGACGAGGATGACGATCAGTTGCAAGCGAGGGTACCGGGGCAACACGCGGTCGAAGATCAGGTCGAGCGCCTCCGAGCCCACGCCCGAACGCGCGATGCTGCCCACATGGACCTTGGCGGCACCAAGCGTCCCGAGGCCCTCGGGCTTTTCCAGCATCCGCTGAAGCGCTCCGGGCCATGAAGAGTCCTGATCCAGGAAAAACCCTTCCGGTTGACTTCCACCGGCCACGAGGATTCGGTAGAGTCCGTCTGCCGACCGCGGCGGTTCGTCGCCTCGTTCACCGTGGCGGTTCACGTCGAACCGTGTATCCCGCTCCATTTGCGGGAAAACCTCCGAATCGATCCGCAGGCGCAGGCGCAAACCTGGCGGGAACACGTAATACTGACGTCGATGGCGGATCCACCATCGCGCCGCCAGCTCGATGGCCATGTAGACCAGCGTCAGGCTCGCGGCGATGGCAACCCATCTCAAGCCAGTCACAACGTTCTCCTCTCATTCGCGGCAGAATCTAAGCGACCACTCGCCATCGAGACGCGAGAACCAGGCATGTCCAGATTCGAACGTGCGCAGAAGCTCCGGCCGTGCTGTTTTGATCAACACCCACGGACCACGGCGATGGAACAGGCAGAGCTTGTCGGAAAGGGCGTCCATGAAGCGTGGGTCCATCCTGCCTGTCACGGCAATGGCACCTTGTCGCCGTGCCCGATCGAACAGGTGATCGAGCACCTCGTGAATCGATGAAGGAGTCGCCGCAAGCTGCGCGACGTCGGCGACCCCGTGACGATCGAGATAACTGACGTACCAGCCCACGAGCGTCGATCGATTCCGGACCGCCGCCGTCAGCAGGCGGCCGCGTCCGCTTCCGCCGGCGCGATCCAGGAGCCATTGAAGCGTGCGCTCGTCGTAGTCGACGCGAAGCGATGTCTGGTCGCAGAAATCCGACGCGTGCTCGAGAAGGGCCTCAACGCGCAGCTCGTCGGCGGAACAGGTGGCCGGCGACTTTCGGACATGACTTCCGGGCATTCGCGTCGCAAGAAAATCCGCGACGCTTGCCGCGGGCCTCGCGGCGGCCACAACCCCCGCGAAGCCCCGCCGGCCGCGCAGGTAGGAGAGCCCGAGCCCGAACGGGCGCAACGGACGGGTCCAGTAAATGCTGTACAACAGCGCGGTGGTTCCGCCGAGTCCTTCCCAGATTCGGCGGGAGATGTCGTTGGCTTCGTCCGCGATCGACAAATCCTGCGGACCCTCGAGATACGCCTTGGCGAGGCGCATCGCCACCAAGCCAACCGCGCTCGCCGGATCGACGATGAATTGCGAGCTCACCATCGCCTGGAAGGCGCAGCCGCCGGCGACGACACGGCGTGGCACCAGGCCGAGAAAACCTGTGATGCACCCATCGTCTTCCTCATGCACGAGCGAGGGAAGCGGGCCGCGCCCGGCCGGGTTGCGGAGGAAGACGCGCGAGAAGTAATCGCCGTAGTCCTCGAGACTTCGCGGCCGCTCCTGCGGGAACACCTTCTGGTGCAGATCGACGACCTGCCGCATGTCACGGTCTGCGAACGGCCTGACGCGTGCCGTCTTGCGAGCGGTGGACGGCGAGGCGAAGGGTGCGAAGGAGGCCGGAGGCACGGCTCAGTTGCCTCCCGGTGCGAGGCTTCGCATGGATTTTGCGAGCGCGGCGACTGTTTGGCGGGCTGCGAGCCCGGCCCGGTCCCATTGAGGCCCCGCCGCGCCCGAGAAGACTTCCGCGTCAATCGCGACGCGTTCGCGAACGGGCCACAGATATTTGACTCGTTCGACACCTTTCAGGAAATCGAACTCGACCGCGCCCTCGCGCGCTGCGAGGTCGATGGCGCTCGCGAGCGTGATTTGGCCGAGGTGAATGCGACCGGCCCACTCCCGATCGTAGCCAGCCAGGTAGTAGCCCCACCATGTGCCGATCGCCAGGCCGTAGAACACCGCGACCGTACGCATGTCGGCCGCGACGCGCACCATCCGAAGGCGACTTTCGGCCATCAGGCGAGGGATGACGTGCCGATGAAATCGCTGCGTCCGTGCCGAGTCGAGCACCGACGGCTGATCGTGGCCGCTCCAGCGGGCGTGCAGAAACCCGACGAGTGAGTCGAACGCCAGGAGCGCCTCGGCTGGATCGTGAAGCAGCTCGATTGTGGAACGGCCGCGGCGCGCGAGCCAGCGGCGGTGTTTGTCCAATGAAGCCGGGTGGGGCACGTGGGCCGTCCCGCGTGCCGGTCCGTAGTCACCTTTGCAGATGGTGAGATAGGGAAATGGATGAACCTCACGCGGCTCGAGAACCAGCGGCCGCGCGCGGTTGGCGCTTGCGCGATGAATGGCGCCCCAGAACGGCGAATCGTCGGGCGCGTTCATGAGGCCAAGGACGAAGCCCGTCCGAAAAGTATCACCGAGCCACGACAGAACCGCGTCGGCGCAGGCCGCCCCAAATCCTGGCGCTGAAACGAGATCGGTTCGATCGGACCCGAGCGCCGCTCCGAGGAGCTCGACCCGCACGTGGGTCAAGCGCCGGCGAATGGCGATCGGCGCCACACCGCGCAGGGAGCCGCCGCTCCGGAGCATCAGAAGGCCGAGCTCGACGCCGGCCGGCGGCTCGTTGAAAAAGCCCGACAGCCACGCCCGTGACACGAAGATTCCGACCTGTGGCCGCTCGCCGACGAACGAGTCGAGCGCGACGGCGTCATCGGGATGGAGATCAAGATTGCGCTTCAGCTCTACAGTCAGCGGAGCGGCTGCAGAGAGCGTGGGCGAGCCGCTGTCCGGTGACCAGGGGGCGATAGGATCCGCTCGCTTCACACGCGGCTCCAGATGCGCGCCTGAAGGAATTGCGCGACGTCCACGTACGGATCCTGTCGATACACGAAGAAGACCCAGGTAATCGCCCAGAGCAGGACCATGCCTGACCCCGACGCCACGAGGCCCGCCATCGTGTTGACATCGAGGCCGAACTTGCACCACAACAGAAGCGCCAGGATCGGCACGCCGCCAAGCGCCGCCCGGGGGACCACGTACTTCACGTAGCTTGCGGGGGCGACGTTGAGCTCGCGGCACGCGACCGCCAGGACGACAAAAGCGAAGAGCACATTCGGGATGGCGGTGCCGATCGCCACGCCGGTTAGTCCGAACGGACCGACGAGAAGCACGCTCAGCAACAGATTGAGCAGCCCGGCTCCGAGAAACGCAAAGGCTGGAATCCGAGGCTTTCCCAGTCCCATCAGAATGGGCTGCGCGACGCCTCGAACAGGCAGGAATATGAAGCTCGATGCCATCAGGATTTGGAGCACCTCACCTGATGGACGTTCGTAGGAGGGGTCGATCCACCAGCCGATGAATCTGGGACCGAGAACGATCAGGAAGAGACCCGCGACCAGCGTGAGCGACAGCGCGCCCTTCGACCATTTCAAGAATATCTCCCGGAGCTCGTCGAGGCGTCCTTCGGTGTTCAGTTTCGTGGCCATTGGGGCGACCACGGCGGCAATGGCGACCACGAATTCCATCAGGTACACGATGAGACTGTTGGCGACGACGTAGAACGGAATCGCGCCCACACCCAGGAAGGCGCCGATCACGAGTGCGTCGGTCTCGAAGCTCAGGCGAGCGCCCGCGGACAACACCAGTACCCAGAGGCTGAACGAGAAAATGCGCCGGATCATCCCGAAGTCGAAGTCGGCGAGGCTGATTCGCACGCCGGGGTACCGGCGCCTGATGAGCAGCCACGAGATGCTGACGTCGAACACGAGACACACGATCTGCACGAGGGCCAGAAGGACCAGCGACGCATTCAGGGCCAGAAGGCCGACCGTGAGGCCCAGCCGCAGAAACACGCCGCTGAACCGAACGAGATTGCGCGGCACGAAGTCGTGGTGCGAAAACAGGATGCCTTCGGGAAGGAGCCCGAAGAAGCCGGCCGCGACGTAGAGCACCATCAGTCCGAACGCCGCGTGAGATTGCGCCTGGAAACCCGCGGGAATCTCGTAGGTGTTGAAGAGCACCATCAGCACGCCGCCGATCGGCACCGCGACGACGCCAATCGCCAGGTACAGGCCGGCGCAACTGCCGATCGTGGTGTTGATCTTTTTCAAGTCCCCGGTCGCGACGTCCTGCGCGAGGTAGCGGACGCATGCCATGGGAACCCCGAGCGCCATGAGACTCACAAACCCGGTGATCGATGTGATCACAGTCCAGGTTCCGTAGCCCTCCTGGCCGAGCGCCTTGATCGTGAATGGCGTAAGGACGTACGTGGCGGCGATGGTGGCGAGCGTCACCATCCAGTTGCTCCCGACGTTACGCAACACGTTTCATCTCCAGGCGGGCAAGCACGACGCGGCGATCAGGCGTGCAGAACGGTCCTTCCGAAGGCGACGTCGAAACCGAATTCGTGCGGCGACGAGTACCAGGGAGAGATCGGAACCCGACGCAGGTGAAACGGATCGGTGGCGTTGGTGTTGATGCCGCCGAAGCCCGAACAGCAGCAGCGGAACCCGGCCGCTTTGATCAAGGCTCGATTGGGCTGAGTGAGATTGCGTCGCCCGCCGTACGGGTACGCGAAGGACTCCACGGGGCCGAGTAGCTGCCGTTCAAGCTCCACCCGCGCGCCCAGAATTTCCTCTCGTGCCTCGGATTCCGAGAGCCGGCCAAGGTCCGCGTGCGTTCGGGTGTGGGCGCCGATCTCGAAGCCCTTCCTGCTCAGCGTCCGCACCTGGTCCCAGGTCATCCAGGGATGACGAACGCTTCGCTCCTCGTCCCACCAGGGCACGACCTCGGTGCCCACCCATTGTGAGACGACGAAAAACGTGGCGGGCAGCGAGAACTTCTGGAGCACCGGAAGCGCCTGCTCGAAATTGTCGCGGTAGCCGTCGTCGAACGTAATCGCCAGGTCGCGGTTCAGCCTCCGGCCCGATTCGAGCCGCTCGACAAGCTCTCTCAGCGAGATCACATTGAAATGGCGCTGGAAGAAACGGCAGTAGCGCTCGAACAGCCGGCCGCCCACCGTGAGCCCGTCCGCGCCGGCGCCCTCGTGCACCCGGTGGAACGCCACAACGATCGCGGCATCGCGGATCAGGAGGTCGTGGAGATGCGAGGCAAAGAGGCTCTGGGCGATGAGGCTCTTCATCGGTGCGAGGCCGCTTCGGCGAGCACTCGTGTGAGTGGTCCAGCCGCTCGAATGATGTGGTTGTAGCATGTCAGAAATACGAGATCGTCCCCATTGACGGGATCGACCACCTCGAGAGGAGCCTCGGGCGCAAGGCTTGTGAGCAGGAACGTCTTCAGCCTGGCCTCCGGGAACCGCTTCCTGAGCGACACGAGCTGATCCAGGTCCATGACGAGGATCACGTCGCTCGCCGCCACCAGGTCAGCGTCGAGCCGAGTGGCCGTGTGCTGGCGGAGATCAACGCCCCGGTCCTTGGCCGCAGCTATTGCCGCGGGAGGCGAGGACGTGCCTGGCACGGCCTCCAGACCAGCGGAGAAGACGAATGGGCCGCCACGATCGCCGATCGCACGACGGAGGACATGTCCGGCAAACGGGCTTCGAATGATGTTGCCGTGGCAGACGACGAGTATCGTTTTGGCTGAAGCCAGCGCCACACTCAGGGCGGCTGGGTCGCGGCGAACGCGCTCGATCCGCCTGCGTTCAACCTCGCGTCCGATCCGTCGCGCTCCACGCTCGAGAACCGCCTGCGCGAGTCCCCCGCAGAGCGCGATGGGCCCCAGGCGGGTCTGCGATTTGCCGGCGACGCGACGGTAGGTGTCCATGAGCGCGCGACCGCTCTGTTCGTGAGAGAACTCATCGGCGACGACGTGCGCGGCCCGCGCGCCGAGCCTTGCCGCCAGATGGCGATTTCGCGACAGGGTCAGGCAGGCGTCCGCCAGCGCAGATGCGTCGCCTGGCGCCACCAGAAGACCGTTGTCACGATGTCGGATCACCTCAGGCACGCCGCCCACCGCGGTTGCCACGATGGGTCGTCCGAGCACCATCGCTTCGAGGATCGCCATCGGGATCCCTTCGTGGAGCGATGGCAGCACGAAGACGTCCATCGCGGCAATCAGGTCGTGGACGTCGGTACGGGCCCCGACAAAGAGACACGCGCCGGCGACTCCCAGCTCGACCGCCAGCGCGCGCAGATCGCCTTCGAGTGGACCGGCGCCCACGAGCAGAAACCGCGCATGGGGCTCCTTCTCGAGCACCAGCCTGGCCGCGCGGAGAAATCCGTCGTGTCCCTTGACGCGCGACAGCCTTCCGACGGTGCCAAGGAGAGGAGCACCGGCGTCGACGCCGAGCTCGCGCCTGATGTCCTGCGGCTGTCGTCTGACAACGACGTTCCGGATCTCGACACCGTTATGGATGCAGTCGACACGCGGCGGCCGCAGTCTGGAATGCGCCAGGCTGTCGCCGATCTCGCTGGAGACGGCTACCACCGAATCCGCGAAGCGCATCGCGACTGTTTCGAACGCCTCGTAGGCTCGAAACTTCACGTGATCCCAGCCCCTCATCGGTTCGCGCAGGCCATGAACGGTTCGTGCGACGTGAGGCACCCCCGCCAGCTTTGCCGCAAGGGTTCCGAGCACGCAGTCTTTGTATCGATGCGTATGGACGATCGAGATGCCGTCGTGCCTCAGGATCCGGGTCAATGCCATGAGGATGCTGACCGGGCCCAGCCGTGTCTCGTCCAGGACGGTGACGGGGATGCCGATCCGCCGAAGCCGGTCGGCAAGAGGCCCATCGTTCAGGAGCACGGCCGTCAGGCTCACGTCCGGCTGCTCGATCAGGTACGCCGCGGTCGTCGCCAGCTGCACCTCGGCGCCGGCCCAGAGATCGGCGGACATGACATGGCACACTCGGATCGCTCTCCGCGTCCCAGCTGCGGTTCGTTCGCGGATCGCCGACAGAGCTCGCGCTTGCGCTGGCATCTTCGAGGGCTCGTTGTAGTGGCTACTTCCGGCAGATGAGGCAGTGGGAGAACTCTGAGAGACCGATGTGACCTTTGATCTTGTCCGTCACCTGTATGGACCGTCGATCCGCTCGTGCCGCGCTTCCGTAGTCCTCCGGGTGTTCGGCCAGGATCGCGAATTGATGATGCGTCAACAGCCGGCGGATGGAGGCGCTGGTGAACGTATACGGATGTCCTTTGTCGATCTGAACGGCCGCGAGCGCTTTGTGCAGCAAGGCGCCCCAGAGCGTGTGGACGTTGACCGACAGGTACAGGCGACCGTCTGGCTCGAGCACGCGCGCGATCTGCTGGAGGATCTTCCAGGGCGCCGCGGTGTGATCGATGACGTTGTCGATGATGACGAGCGAGAACGAGGCGTCGTCGAACGGAAGATGTTCTCCGGCGCCGTCGACGTACGTCACGTCGGGCGAACGCAGCGCGATCAGGCTCGGTCTCGTTCGATAGAAATGCTCCAGCGGATCGATCGCGACGCGGCCGTCCCCCTCCATGAAACTGACAATGCCGACGGGGCCGCTGCCGATTTCCAGAGTCCTACTCTTCGGCGGATGCGATCCGGCAACCGAGGCGAGACGTTCCGCGAGCTGACCGGCTCTCCATTGATACCAGTCGAGTCGTCCTCTGGTCCCTGTCTCGATCTCGTCGCCGAGCCGCCTCCAGAATGCCTGCTCGTACTCTTGGGCCTTGAGCCAGCGTGGCGATTCCCATCCTGCGTCGATCGTCCGTTCGGGCACGTCTGCCTCCTATCTCTGATAGCCCGGGTGGACCGGCTGGACCGCCGCCTCGGGATGCGCACGTGAGGCTCCGCCGGAGGCAGTCGCGTCCGCGCGCGCGCCAACGCCCCGTGTCTGCCATCCGATCGCCGACGCCAAGGAGTTCGTCAGGTAGTCCTTCAGCTCCCGCATCATCGGACGCGGATCATCTCGTCGAAACACATCGTCACGCTGATGTCGGCGGTTGAGGCACAGGAAGTCGGCCAACACCCGAAGCCTCGATGGAGCCGGCTCGTGAAGCGCACGATCGCGCCCGAACAGCCTCAGCAACAGGTGGTCGACATCGCCCAGAAGCCATCGGCTCCGCGCCCCGACGAGGTAGCTCGGCGGACGATCAAGCGGCGCGCCGAGCGCGAGCTGATACGTCAGGTACGGAAAGTCGACGCCCGCATCGACGGCCAGCTGCAGCGATCCCCAGAAGCGGCCGTTGACTTCCATCAGGACGGATTGCCCAGTTTGCCGATCGCGCTTGTATTCGACCATGGCCACGCCGTGCCAGCCGAGGGGGCCCAGCAGCCGGTCGGCCTGATCGAAGAGCTCGGGCTCGACCGCAACGCTCTCGCACAGCACGCTGACGCCGCCGGAGGGCGGTTTTTCGCGGATGCGCCTGTGCGCGAAAGAGGCAAGCGGCCGGCCACGATCGAAGAGGACGAAGATGCCGGTGCCACATCCTGTGATCCGCTCTTGAATGAGTGAAGGATGACACGCCAGATAAGGCGTCTCGCGATACAGCCGCAGGAGATCGGACTCCGAATCGGCATAGTGGACCGACGCCTTCAGCCATCCGGTATCGGTTCGGATTCGTGAACGCGCGGGTTTGACGACCACGGGAAATGTGACGGCTGGAAGAATTCGCTGGACATCGGCGCCGCCAGCGACGAGTTGGGTGCGTGGAATAGAAATGCCGCACGCCGCCGCCCGTTGAAGCAACCACCATTTGTCCGAAACGAAGTCGAATGCCTCGAGCGGCGGAACGGCAACACCCGAGTGGCGCCGGATGGCCTGTTGCCGTTCGCCAATCGCGCGGGTCGTCACGTCCGATACAGGAATGACGACGTCAATCGATTCTCGCTCGACGAGCTCGACGACGAAGCGGCCGAACGCTTCGCGGTCCCGATACGGTGACGGATACGTGACGTGTCGGCTGCTGAACCTGGACGACGAGGCCAGGCTGACCGATCGTTCCTCTCCGACCACCACGGAGATCCCACGCCGGCCGAGCGACCGCGTGACGGCGAGTGCCGGCCTCTGATCCCCGTCGGTGACGAAGGCCTTCACTCCGCCTCCGGGATGCGCACGCTGTCAGTCATCCCAAATCGCTTCAATCGCGCGCTGGAGTGTCACCACGGGTACCAGCGCCGAGCCGACGACGATGAGTGCGACGACGGCCGTTCCAACCTCCATGAGGCTGGCCATCGTCAGGAAACCGCGCCGCGCCTCGGCGGTCACGCTGATATCTCTCGGCATGGACACATCGCGACATCCTCTTGGTCAAGGACGTCGGCCTCCCGTCTGGCCGCGTCGAACACTTTCGCGGCCAACTGAACGTTGTAACGCCGCGGCCGAAGAATCGACCATACGGCAAGGCTGGCCGGCAGGCGGCCGCGGCAGAGCGACGCGCCGAAGCGCGCCACGAAGAGGGCGCCGGCCATGACGGTGATCGGGACCCACACGATTCGACCCTGCCAGCCACAGGCCCGTAGACGCTCGAGGAGCTCGCCTCGTGTCGTGATGCTCGAATCGATCAGGTTCACGACCCGCGGCGCTTCCTCGAAATGTGTCGCGCACCACGCGATGGCCTTCGCGCAGTCCCTCACGTCACAGACTGCAATTGGCAGGCCAGGACGCCCAAAAGCGATATGCCAGCGGCCCAGCAGGCGCCGTCCCATCAGCCCAGGCAGCGCCGGTTCCTGCCAATCCACCAGCGCGCCGGGACGAATAGTCCGCGTCTCGATACCGAACCGAGCGGCCTCCGCGTCGACGAGCTCTTCCTGGCGACACTTACCCCAGGTGTACGGACCAAGCCGCCGGGGATGGCGCGGCCGGGGCGTGTGTTCGTCTTGTCGTTCCCACGGCGTCGATGGCGGCTTGAGAACCGAGAGACTACTGATGAGCAGGAGACGCCGAGTGTCGGCCGCCCGCATCGCGCGCAGGAGATGCCGGGTCGCATCAATCGTGTTGCGCTGATGGTCATCGTACCCGCCCGAGGTTTCCGCGGCCGCGTGTACAACCACGTCGGCGTCGGCGACGGCGTCAGCCGCCAGACCGTGGCTCAAGTCGGCCGTCACCCAGTCGTGCAGGCAAGGATCGTCTGGCCGTGTGCCTCGCCCGATCCCTCGCACGCGGTTGAGCGCCCGCGAGATTGCCGAACCCAGAAACCCGCCGGCGCCCGTCACGACCATGAGCGGACCTGTCCCGGCCGGTTGTCCGCTCGGCCGAGCGGCCCTCTGTCGATCGGCCGCCTCGCATATTCCGGCGGCGAGCGTTTCAAACAAGCGGGTGACGTGAAGCAGATGCTCGGGTGGAATCGGCGATGCGCTGCCAGCCGCAACCGCTCGATAGAAGGCTGCGATCAGTTCGGAAAGTCCCGGGTACCCTGTGTTGGTCCGGAGACGGCGCAGCAGACTCGCGGCGCTCCTTGTGATGGTCTGCATACCATCGGCCAGCGGATTCAGAATCTTCTCGAGCGTTTCAGTGCCTGGATTTGCGGCTCCGACGAGGGCGGAGTGCACGAAATCGCACGTGAGAGATCCGTTTGTGCCAGTCAGGGCGAGCGATGACGCCACCGGCCGCGATCGCAGGCTAACCGAGAGGCGTCCTACCAACGGGCCGGCGCGAACAATCGCCTGCAGGTCCTCGGGGTCCGCGTGTGCCCAGGCGAGCTCGATCGGTCTCTGTCCCGCCGCGCGTTCCATGATGGCGATCAGCGAGTAGAGCGGGTGCGGGAGGATGTCGATGAGCTGTTCAGCAAGCGCCCATCGGTTCCCCCGCGTCGTCGAGAACCCGCCAGGTCGAAAGGCGAAATGACTGTCAACCTGCGTCAGCGAGCCGAGCTCCGGCAGGCGCCTGACCAATATCTCGAACGCGCGGTCCCAAAGCAGTTGATGGCCGGCACACACGAGACGTCCCCGCGCGCGAGCAAGATCGGTGAGCGCGATCGCGTCGCGGCTGGTCAGGGCGAATGGCTTTTCCACGTAGACGTGCGCGCCTCCCTCGAGCGCCGCACGCGCGGCGTCGAAGTGCTCGCTCGGCGGCGTGCACACGTGGACGACGTCCGGCCGCGCACTTGCCAGCAGGATCGCCGGCGTTGGATACGTCCGCGTTCCGGCCAACGCCGCGAATTGTTCGGCCCGGTCCGGAAGTCGATCGTGCACGCCCACGACGCGCGCGGCGACCCCGGTCTGTGCGAGCGCCTGCCAGTGTTGGCGGGCCATCCGGCCCGTTCCGATGAACGCGACACGGAGCGTCACTGGGTCAGGTATCTCCGAATGCCCGGGCCCAGGCGTCGGGTCAGGGACAGCGGCAGCCGCCGCCAGACTTCGGCGAAGCATTCGGCCGCGCGACCGCCGGTCGCTGCCGGCGGGCGATGCCCGTTGACAGGAATCGTGTACCAGAACAGCGGGGTCTCGGCCGAACCCCATTGGCGCTTGAATCGGTAGGTGCCCGACCCGCGGCTCGATCGGCCGAAATCAAATTCCCTCACGCCGTCGGCGCAGGCCGCTCGAATCGTGTCCCAGTACAGCAGCATGTTGGGACAAAGCGCGAAGTACTCTTTCAGGCACGAGGCCCATGGAACAGAGATGGTGTCCTTGAAGGCGATCGCGATCAAGCCTCCCACCGTCGTTCGGCCTTTCCGAACGAGCACAACGCGCGCGCGGCTGCCGAACGCCCCCATCACCGCCCGAAGAAATCCCGCCGCATGAACCGGAGACCCAAGGTCGCGCATCCGCGCCGCGAACGTGTCATAGAACGGCGCCAGGTGCTCGACGCCTCCGGACTCGATCGTGAGCCCGGACCGTTCGGCTTTTCGGATCTGGTTCCGGACGCTTCGATCCAGCCGGCCCCAGAGATCGTCGGCGTTGGAGGGCAGTGACAACGTCAACATCACCTTGTGTTCCGCGGGCTGCGCGTCCAGATTCAGGCGCCGTGCGCAGCGGAGCTCCACGCTGCCGGCTCCGGCGCGAACCGCTTCGCCCATGAGCCGTGCCACAAGCGCGTCGGAAAGGGCCTCCGACGAGCTGCATGGACCGCCCCCGTCGAGAAAGGGCATCGAGGTGACGACCGTTCCGAGCAGCGGCCGACGAACAATCACCGCCGGCAGTACGCCCGCGCCCCCGGTCGCGTCGTCCGCAGCGAGATAGATCGGTCGGTGGCCGTAGGCTTGCCGGATGATCGTGGCCCACTCGACCGAGTGCGCCAGCCGCGATTCGTCGAGGACGGAAACGACGCCGCGCCAGGCTTCGGCGGCGCTGGTATCCCCGCCTATCACCTGGACGCCGTTGCTCGCTGCGTGTGCGGTCATGCCGGCACGCGGGGCCCTTCGCCTCGCAGCGCGGCCGGCCACGGGAGCGGGTCAAGGGAGAAGTAGGTCTCGAGCGCCTCTCGCGCAGTCCCGAAGCGAAACCATTCGAACAGGCGGTCGAGCTTTTCGGCCTCCCGGGCGATGCCGACGTAATGCCGCCAACGGTGACGCCACGACATCGGCGGGCGCGGCTGTTCCGGATCGAGCTCCCAGGGGTGCAGATAGAACATCACGGGCCGCCGCTCCGACGTGTTGACCCGCGCGATCCCCCAACGACTGACGCCAAACGGCAGCAGCCGGAAGTAGCCCCCTCCGCCAATCGGCAGGTTGGCGCCGAGCACGCGAGTCGTACCGATCGGAAATTCCACCAGGCTCCCGGCGCGGCCGCGCGAGACAAGGTACGGAAAACGCGGCGCCGTGGCCTGTCCGTATCGGTCGTGCAGAATCGGATACAGGCTCGAGTCGTAGCGGAATCCCTCTTCAATCAGGATCTCGTAGGCCCAGCGCTGCCCGTGCCCAATCGAAAAATTCGGCGCGCGGTAACCGACGATGGCGCTTCCGGTGACGTCCTCTATTCGTTTCTTGGCCATGCGGATGTCGGCGCGGAACTCGACCGGACTCTGCCGATGGACATCTTCGTGTGCGTTGCCGTGGCAGGCGATCTCGTGGCTTGCCGCAGCCATCGTTCGCACCAACGCCGGATGGAGCGCCGCGATCTCGCCCAGGACGAAGAACGTCGCCCTCGCGCCATGATCGGCCAGGAGCGCCAGCAATCGCTCGACGCTGCCTTCGACTCGGCTCTCGAAGGTCCGCGGACCGGACGCGCGCGTCGCGGCGCGGAAGATCCCGGCGTGGAAGTACTCTTCAACGTCCACGCTGAGAACGTTTGTGATCATCATTTTCGGATGTGTTCGGGGCGTGCCGTCGACTCTCGGCGGCGCTCAGCGGCTGTCAAGCCGCGGCAGCGCCTGCGTGCGGTCGGACGGGGTCCAGCTCGCGATGCGATCGCCGCGAAGGAATCGATACCACGCGACGAGGACCCCGACGTTCGCCTGCAACAGGAACGAGGGAGCTCTCAACGTGGCGGAGCCGGACCGGAGACCGGCGAGAGCCACCGCGTAGAAGGCCGTTTGACCGATCAAGGCGCCAAGGTAAACGTGCGAGCGTGAGAGGAGCGCGAGGTTGCTGATGAACGCTCCGATCATCGCCACGGGCACCAACCACCGGCACAGCTTGTGACTGGCGAGCTGCCAGGCGAAGAGCCCGTACCGAAACGGGTTCAGCATGTCCCGATTGGACGAGAGCACGTGGAGCCCACGGACGACCGTCCTGACCTTTCGTTCAAGCTCCCGCCGATCGTGGGCGATGTTCCGGTAGTAGCAAACCGTACCCGAATCCAGCACGCCCCGCAGCCCGATCCGGATCGCGTTGAGAAGCGTATTGAAATCGCTCTGGCGATCGGCCGCCCACCGCCCGCACACTTCACGACGAGCCGCGAAGAACGATCCGCTCAGTCCGACGAGGCTGTTGACGCGCGTCTCGAGCGCCCGCAGATGCATCTCGTATCGCACATAGAGCCCTTCGCCGCTCGGCCGTCCGCCGGCGTCGATCACGCGATCGGCGCTGCTGACACACCCAACGGTCGGGTCGGCGAAGTTGGCGACCATCGTCAGAATGCCGTCGCGGTCCAATTCGGCGGCGACGTCGGAGAAGACGAGAATGTCTCCACGCGCGTTCTCGACCGCAAGCTGTTGGGCTGCTTCCTTACCGTTTCGCTCGCTCGAACGGACGAGCCTTACTCGCGGCCAATACTCTCCGACGATGGCGTCGGTCTGGTCGGTCGAGCAGTCGGAGGCGACGATGACTTCCAGTGCGTGCGGGGGGTAGTCCAGGCGCAGCGTGTTGTCGATCTTGTGACGGATCCGTGCTTCCTCGTTGTGGGCCGTGATGATGAACGAAACAGACGGTGTCACCGAGGCCTTCGCGATGGATCGGTTTCTCACGATTGACAGAAGCGTCAGCGCCGCGGGGTATCCGGCGTACGCATACAGGATCAGCGCGACGGACGACCAGAATGAAATGACGGCGATCATACGATCTGTTCAGG
>Ga0209343_10002051_pt1 | contig 26437 bp, 32 predicted proteins | sample RifCSPlowO2_02_FD_184026 | JGI IMG/M metagenome (GOLD analysis project Ga0209343, IMG submission 184026) | Groundwater microbial communities from Rifle, Colorado - Rifle CSP2_plank lowO2_0.2 (SPAdes) (version 2) | ecosystem: Environmental > Aquatic > Deep subsurface > Groundwater | place... | reverse complement strand
TAGCTCTATGCATCTTAGTTCTTTTTGCCACTTGTGTTGCAGTAGAATTTTTATTTTTTAAAAGATCTAAATAAACAGTAGTCTGCATTTTAGGTATACCTACTGATTCAAAAGCCTTTATTATCAGTTCATCAGTCATAATTTAGTTAAGATAATTAGTTATATAGGTTTTTCGGTTAGTGTATCGTCCATTTTAGCCCTCATCCTATTGGGGGCATTAATCCTTAGGATTTATTGAGAGAGCATTTAACCCTATAGAAGTTTGATTAACCTGTAAAATCCTATATAAATAAAGTCAAATAAATTATATAATTATTTATTGTCTATAAACAGATTTCAAGATTTAGCTAGCTTGGATCTGTGGAGTATATTTAAGTACTGCATCCTTCGCTCTTTTTTTGCCTTCATCAACTATTTTTTCTATTTCTCTTGCATTCTGAGTGCTTTCTATTCTCAATTGATTAATTGTTTGTATTGACTCTTCTTGATAACTAACAATAGCATCAACTAGTTTTTGAACAGATTTAGGATTATAAACAGAACCATATCCTGCTTTTAATGCAGCTCTTTCAAGTTCTCTTCCAAGTTCTGCAATATCTTCAAGACCTTTATTAGCACCTTCTTTCATTGCTTCCAAAGTTTGGGTAGTTTCATGTAATCCTAATTGAGAAGTGTATACAGCATCTAGAGTTGTAAATACATGTTCATTGGTTGTAAAGAAAGTAACAGATCTCCTATATACTTGTTCTTTTACATCATGTGTTTGTTTTAATTTGGCAACCAAAGTCTCTCCAACATTATAACCCATAGATAAATTTTCTGCAACATCTTTAATGAGTTGATATTTTCTATCCTGTTCATCAAATAATCTTTTTGCTTCATCTCTCTTTAGTTCTAATCTTGACTTTTCTGCAACATCTTCCCCTTTATATGCATCAATAGTTTCAGCAGCATTTTTATAATCTTCCTTTGCTGTGTTAAAAATTTCTGTTTGTTTTTGAAGAACTTCTTGTGAGAGAATTTCTGCTTCTTTTAAAGCAAATCTAAAATCTATATAAGCATTCATAATTTCATTCTCATTATCCAATTGTTCTTTAGTATCATTAGAAACACTTTCATATGTATTCTTAATTTTTTCAAACCTTGCATGAGTTGTTCCTCTTCTAAATCTCATCCACCAATTGCTCATTCGTTCCGGGAAATCAATTTTTCCATCTTCAAGCTGAGAAATAATTTTTTTCGAATCCTCTCTTATTGTATCAAACATTCGAGTTATATCACCATATCTATCAGAAACATTTGTGTCTTGAACTTTATCCCTTACAAGGTCACTAAAAGCACTCAAGTGTCTCACAGTTTTTCCAATACTAACTATCCTTGCTTGATCAACATCAACTATATCATCTAGTAGTTTTGCTAATTGTGATTCTTCTTGCACTTTATCAAGAAATCCATATTTATCTAAGACTTCTACTGATTTATCAAGATATTTTTGAAGATTTGTCATTTTATTAAAAAATATATGAAACAACAAATTTATAAATATTGCGTTAATGTAACTATTATACAGTTTAGACAAAATAAAGCTAAAAAATGTCAGAATCAAAACAATCTTCAGTAACCCAAAATCTAAAGTTAGATGAATTCTTGAGAATGGTTGATGTAGCAACAACAATTAGACAAAAACAAGAAGAGATAAATAAACAACTTAACATTCATGAAGTTAAAGCTGAATTAAAAAAGAAACTTCAAGATACAGCTCAAATTAGCGGAGAACAGCTAACTGATTACCAGATTGAAACTGCTATCAATAATTATCTTGAAGGTTTGTATTCCTTTAAAGAACCTACTAGAGATTTTGGATTCAAACTGGCAGAAATCTATGCCGGCAGAGTAAAATTATTAAAAAAGTTTGGAATTCCTCCTTTAGTTGGCTTAGCTGCATCAGGATTAATTTGGCTTACGGCAGAACAAATAAATTCATTAAAAATTAAAACTCAAGAGAAAAATATTGAAAATGTTGTTGAAATTGCATACCAAGAAAAGCAATATCTTCTGAGAGAGACTGAAGAAACATTATCCTCTCCATTCGTAGATCAATTGCCATCAGTAGAAAAATCAAAATTACAATCACAATTGTTTAATTCTAGAGTTAAATTAAACTCAACTGATTCTTTCTTTCAGCAATATCGTTCAGATGGAACTACCGAAGATGATATAACAAAAGACAATTATAAAGAGGCCGGCATTCAGTTGGCCAGTATACAAGATTCAATCAATAGTACAAAAGAGGAAATTCATGATTCTAGATTAATAATACAAACTCAAGAAGGTTTAACATTAACTAAAAGAAATTTAGAAAATCTTATAGAAGAAATTCGTGATTTAAAACCTTTAGAGATCTTTTCTAGAAAAGCTGAGAACACATATTCTACTGGAATTGGAGAAATTGATAGAAGAAATTTAAATGAGGCTAAACAAAAAGAACAAGAATTAGTAAATATTAATAAGGATATATCGCAATATTTTGAATTATCTGATCAAACAGAGGTTCTATACAGAAATATAATAAGTATTGCCAAAGAAAAAGAAGCTTTAGAAAAAGGAGAATCCATTTACAAAGAAGCTAAACAATTTGTGTTATCTGCTGATGTTAGAAGATTATCACAAACAACTATTCAACTGCAAGATCTTAATTCTTTACTAAATTTAGAGTATACACTTAGAATCGTTAATAAAAGTGGCATAAAAAGCGGAATTGATAGATATTATACAGATAGCAGTGGCAAAAGAGTTTCAGGATATTATCTAATTGTTGAAGGTATTGATGCTGATGGCAATCCTATTCCTATAAATATACAAAGTGAAGAAAGCGATCAAATAGAAAAAGTATCTATGTGGGGGGAAAGAGTACCTCAAGAGGTGTACGAAAAAGTAAAGGCAGACAAAATTGATAATGGAATTATTAACAACAATATCATCGGTATAAAGAAAAAAGGCTACCAAAAAGAAAATATTACTATGCAAGGAGTAACTAAAGAAGGTCAAATAACGAAGTGGTAAACATGTCATCAAGTGGAAGCTCAGTTCATAAAAAAATAAAAGTAAAAATAAAGGAAGTTGAATCAGATTCAGAAGCATTAGCATCTAGTTTATATCAAATGGAACAACAATTAAGTAATTTAACACTTGAGAGAGAAAATTGTTATAGTTCCCTTGCTACACATTATCTACCAGAACTTGATGCTCAGTCAGTTCAAACCACTTTAAGAGAAGTAAGAGAATCTGTGCAGAAGGTTTTCGCTGTAAAACAAGAAAGAAGAAGCAGTCTAGAAAAACTTATGAAAGAAAACCGAGAAGCAGATAGTAAGTTAGAGGAAGAAATTGACAGAGTAACAGAACAAATTGAGTACCAAGCACAAGAAAGAGACAAAACTGTTGGATTAATAAGTGCTGAGCTTGAAAAAAATATAGATTATTCCGCTAGAGATAAGGATGCAAAGAAAGCAGAAGTAAGACTTAAACAATACAAACAACGAGTTGAAGAAGTAAGATTAGAATCTGAGAAAAAGCTTCCAAGTTTTGAACAAAACAAAATATTCAGTTACCTATTAAAAATTGGTTTTAAAACTTCCAATTATACAGGAAGCAGTTTAACAGAAAACTTAGACTCATGGGCTGCAAAAAAAGTTAATTTTGAAGAAAATAAAAAGTGTTATGATTTCTTAAAATCAATGCCAGAATTAATGAAATTGGAAGTTGAAAGAAGGCAAGAAGAACTTGATAAAGTTGTTGCAGAAATGGAAGAGATAGAGTCAATTACAGAGAAAAAATATGGATTACCAGAAATAGTGGAAAAAGCAGAGAAATTATTGAGTCAAAGACAAACTTTAATTGAAAGGGATAAAAAACAAGATGAAGAATACTCTTTATATATAAAAGAAAGAGAAGAAATAGATAGCAAAAAAGACCCGTATCACGTACAGGCAGTACAACAAATAAAGAATTATCTAAAAGGAGAGCAAATCGCAGATTTAAAGACAAGAGCAAGGCAAACAAGTGGAACAGAAGATGATAAACTTGTAGACAGAGTTGATCAAATAGACCTAGAAATACGAAAAATAAAAGATAGAGCTATTTATATTAAAAAAGAAAGAGATACCTTATCAGAAAAATTAGATGGTCTTAGAGAAGTAGAAAAAAGATTTAGAAGCAATGATTATGAAGGAAGTTATTCTTATTTCCCTAGCGATTTTGATATAAATATGTTAATATTAGCATATATGTCAGGAAAATTTACTACAAGCGATGTAAATGACGAAATTGATTCTTCTCAGCACACTAGAACACCCACTTATCATTCTTCGTCAAATTATAGCAGCAGCCATAGTTCAAGCTCATCAAGCTCCAGTGGTTTTGGAAGCTTTGGAAGTTTCTCAAGTGGTGGCGGAATTGGTGGCGGTGGTTTCTCAAGTGGTAAAGGTTTCTAGAATTATTAAGAATTAATTCTTATATGAAAGTACTTCTTTTATAGTGATGGGGCTACGCAGATTTGAACTGCGGCCTGGCGGTCCCGAACCACCAATACTAGACCAAACTATACTATAGCCCCAAATCTTTATATAAACTATATTATCTTAAAATATTATGAAACACTTAAATAAATATTCCGCTTTTAAGGAAACATCAATAAAATTAAGAAACACTGAGTTTAAATTATTAGGAAATATTAAAGTTTCAAGTTTTAACTTTCCATTATTTAAAATTGATATTAAAAGGGTAGCAATTCCAAGTATCTGCCTTTCAGCAGCTATTCATGGCAATGAACCAAGCGGCGTTACTGGAATGCTGAACTGGTTAAATCAAAACAATTATAATAATAGCATTAATTATAAATTATTTCCAATAGTTAATCCATTTGGTTATAACTTCTCCAGGAGAACAAATCACAATAGAGTAAATCTAAATAGGGAATTTAATAAGAAAAATCCGCAAAAAGAAATTAAATTAATAAAAAAAGATTTACATAAAAACCAATTTGATATTTTTATTTCATTTCATGAGAATAATACAAAAGAAAAAGAAGACTTCTATATATACTCATATCCAAGCAAAGACTCTATTAAGTTCTCTAAATTCATACTGAATGGAATTTCAAATATAGCAAAAATTGACAAAAGAAAAGAAATTGATGGATATTCAGTTCAAAATGGACTTATAATAGATGATATGGAATCCTCATTTGAATTTTTCATGGGAAATAATAGCACAAAATCAAGCATTTGTGTAGAAATTCCATCAAAAATTTCAATAATAACAAGAACTGAAATTGCATATTATATTATACAGTTATCAGAAATGTATCTTAGCAAAACATTTCTATAAATACATATTACTAAAATTGGATTTTATAAAATCAGCAAAGTTCAAACTAATACATAATAAAATAAAAATAATAAACAAAAAATATTGTAATTTAATTATATGCCATAGTACTAGAAATTAGAATTTCTTTTTCTTAGCATAACAATCCCTGCAATAAACTGGCTTTCCTTCTTGTGGTTTGAATGGAACTTCACATTCTTGCCCACATTCAGAACAAGTTGCTTTATGCATTTCTCGCGGACCAAAATCTCTTCTGAATCCGCCCCTATTAAAGCTATTCATATTTTATTCTCCTATTTTACATAACAAACCTGAATCAGGATTCATTATGTCTTAAAATTAAGATAATATATCCTTTTAAAAAGCTTTCTATAGTGTGATTTATAGCACCCTATATCCACGTTTTTCTCTTATATTTATCATAATTTTTCCCAAATTTACCTTCTAATACTTTTTCTTCCAATTTAGCTCTTAAAATGCAACTAATAACTATAAATAAAGTAATAATGTAAAAGGTAATATCTGCTATTAACAGGCTCCAACCAATTACAGTCAGTGATAATCCAATATAGATGGGATTTCTAAATTTAGAATAAATTCCATAAGTAACTAACTTCTTTGGCTTAGGCAAAATACCAAATGAGTCTCCTAATGTTAATTTCCCTATCCACCAAAAAATTAGATAAAAAAATACATTTTTTCATAAAATTGAACAATCAGCCAAATAGCAAATATAGTTGCCAAAAATGGTAAAAGATTTTGCCACTGATGATATTTTAGCATCCTTTATGGTCCTTTCAGCCAAGTCTTTGTTGTTTCGTTTCTTTGACAAATACCCACGCAATAATTTACGGTAGAATAGCAGCAAGAACTCGTCTCCCATGTAATCCCATAACAATCACAATAAGTATCGATAGAACCTCCAAGATCACCAACCCAATAAGAACTAATCTTAGGCACACTAATATATATTACAATAAATAATAAAATCAACAAAATTCTTTGTGAGAGTTTACTAAATTTCACTAAAAATAGACTAAATATGTACGCAATAAAAATATTTGAAATGAAGAAAATTACAACAGAAGAGAAATTAATAAAGGGAATAGCAAATATACTCTTAGAAAAAATTGGAAAAAACCAAAATAAAACTGAAATAGTTATTGTTAATATTAGAACTCTTAAATTAGGCCTAAAAAAACCTTTTTGCATACAAAAGTAATATCTTATTTGATTTAAAAAACTTTCTACGTAAAAGAAATTTTTATAACTTACTCTTTATATCGTCTCGGATTTGGAATTGTAATTCTGAGGGCAATTCTGTTCTATCCAGCGGATAAAACAAACCTTTCGGATTTGGGTCAATAAATTCCCTACCATAGAAATATCTATGACTAAAATATCTTGGAATTAGATGTACATGCAAATGAGGCATTTCATTACCAATTATTGCTAGATTAGACCTATCATGATTGAATAATTCTCTTACAGCTTTATCCCATTCTGGAATTATCAAACTAAACAATTCTCCTCTTTCTTCAAGATTCATATCAATTAAATTATTTGCTTCTTTTCTTAGAGACCATGCAAAACACATTCCAATAAATTGAGATTGAAATTTATTTAAAACTAAATCCCAGTAAGAATAACTCTTAATCAATTGCTGCGTATAATCCATAAAATATTAAATTTAGATAAATATATAAATGCCATTTAGTAAATCAAAATAATGAATTTAATTCCAATCTTTTTCTTGATTTCAATACTAATTATTTCAAGTTGTAATTTACCCGAACTTAAAGATGAAATTAAAGATGAATGTTTGTCAAAAATAAAATTTTCAGAAATTCCAGAAAGTCCGATTACTGATTTTTTCTTAAATTCAGAAATTTTTTCAGAAACTGATGTCTGTGTTCTAAAGGAAAACTCAAAATATTCCTGGGTATTTGATAATAGCAAATATGTATACCTCAAGTCATCCTTGCCTATAGACGGAAGCGGAAATTTCCGTGGACCTGCATGGGAATTAACAGTAGAACCTTACAATTCCAATGGACTAAACTTCATTAAGTATCCATTTATCTTGTGTAGCGATCTATCTGCCTCCAGATATAATTCGTGGCACTTATCTGTAAAGAATGAGAATAATATACTATCTTTAAGAGCAGACTATGCAAGATCTCCAGCACCTAGCCCAAAAAAAGATATAAGCGCTGATGAATTAAAGATTGTTAATACTAAATTTACTAATTGTGATGATCAAAAGTTTATAGATATTAGTGAATTATAGGTAGTTTTTCAAAAAGAAATCTTTATAAATTGTTATAATTCTAAAAACCATTATGGCTGATACTATGACAGAGAAAGTGGTCAAGTTAATGGACCATCAAGATAAGATTAGAAACATATGTACATGTGCGCATATTGATCACGGAAAAACAACATTTTCAGATTCACTATTAGCAGGTGCTGGAATGATTTCTGAAGAACTTGCAGGAAAACAATTAGCTCTAGATTTCCACGAAGATGAAATTGCAAGGGGTATTACAATAGATGCAGCAAATGTTTCAATGGTTCACGAAATAAATAATGTAGAACATTTAATTAATTTAATAGACACCCCAGGACACGTTGACTTCGGCGGTGATGTTACAAGAGCTATGAGAGCAGTAGATGGAGCAATAGTCTTGGTAGACTCGGTTGAAGGAATGATGCCCCAAACAGAAACTGTTTTACGTCAAGCTCTTCGAGAAAGAGTTAAGCCAGTTTTATTTATTAACAAAGTTGATCGTTTGATAAAGGAAGTTAAGTTAACACCTGATAAAATGCAGGAACGATTTGTTAATATTATTGCCTCTGTTAATGCCTTTATTGCTGATGTTGCACCAGAGGAATTCAAAGATAAATGGCGTGTAAATGTTCAAGAAGGGAGTGTTGCTTTTGGATCAGCATTCCATAAATGGGCTGTTTCTTTTCCTTACATGAGTAAAGTTGGACTAACATTCAAAGATATTTATGAACACTATCAAAATGATAGTTACAAAGAATTATCTAAAAAAGTTCCGTTGCATAAAGTTGTCCTTGATATGGTGGTAAAACATCATCCAAATCCAATAGACGCTCAAAAATATAGAGTTCCAAAGATCTGGCATGGTGACATAGAAAGTCCCATTGGACAATCATTAATTAACTGCGATCCAAACGGACCAGTAGCTTTTGTAGTTACCAAAATAGTCATCGATAAGCATGCTGGTGAAATTGCTGCAGGTCGTTTATTTTCAGGAACAGTTAGACAAGGACAAGAAGTTTATATGAATATGGCTAAAAGATCAGTAAGACTTCAACAAATTAATATTTATAAAGGTGCACAGAGAATATCGATTGAACAAGCCAAAGCGGGAAATATTATAGGTTTAGTTGGATTAAAAGATACGTATGCTGGTGAATCTGTCTCAAGTGAACCAATAGAGCCATTTGAAGCAATAAAACACATTTTTGAACCAGTTGTTACAAAGTCAATTGAAGCTACAAAACCAAGTGATCTTCCAAGGCTCATTGAAATATTAAGACAAGTTGCTAAAGAAGATCCTACTATTAAAGTAGCAATAAATGAGGAAACTGGAGAAAACCTGATTTCTGGAATGGGAGAACTTCATTTAGAAGTTAGAGAAAATAGGATTAGAACTGAAAGAGGTCTTGACATTAAAACAGGCCTACCAATTGTAGTTTACAGGGAGAGTATTAGAAAGCAGATAAGCGATGTTGTTGAAGGTAAATCACCAAATAAACATAATAAGTTTTACATAACAGTTGAGAAGGTTCCAGAGGCAATGTACTCATTAATTAAATCCGGCGAACTTCCAGAAATAAGAATAAAGAAGAAAGATCAAACAATAATAGACAAATTAAGAGCTATCGGAGTAGATAGCAAAGAGGCAATTAAGTATAAAGAATTCTATAAAGGAAATGTATTGGTTGATGCAACTAGAGGTATAGTTCATATCGGAGAAGTAATAGAATTAATTGCTGATGGTTTTGAGCAGGTTATGAATGAAGGTCCTTCTGCAAGAGAACCAGGATTTGGATTGCTTGTTAAAGTTATTGATTGTAAATTACATGAAGATGCAATTCACAGAGGTCCCGCTCAAGTTTTACCGGCTATTAGAGACGCTATTAAAGAAGCTATGTTTACTGCTGGAGCAGTTTTATATGAACCATTGCAAGTTATTCAAATTGAAAGTCCATCGGAATTCTTAGGAGAGATCTCAAAGCTAGTCCAAAATAAAAGAGGGCAATTAATGGATGTAGTACAAGAAGGAGAACACATCACAGTAAAAGCAAAACTTCCTGTTGCAGAAATGTTTGGAATAACATCTGAATTAAGAAGTGCAACTAATGGCAGAGCAGCTCATTACATAGTAGATCAAGTATTCGAAAGAATTCCTGATGAATTACAGTCAAGAGTTAGGCTTCAAATCAGAAAAAGGAAAGGTCTTAGAGAAGACGTCCCAATTGTATAATATGACATTAATATTTACCGAAGAAAAAAACAAAGAATCTTTAAATGATATAAGTGAAGCGCTATCTAATATTAAGAAAGTTGCTGAAGAATATAGATTCTTGTGGGATAAAAATTTTATCCAGAATTATCTTGGAGAAGATATTCTTGATATGTTTCATCCACATTTAATAATTAAAGATGACAATATTCCATGTGAAGCAAATTATATAGGAATTAGTAATTATCTAGGGCAACTAGAATTCTGTAATTATAGGACTGTTAAACCAAAAATACATTTAACAACATTAGAATGTGCCAGAAAGATAAATGAACTTGGAATAAAATACAATAGAGACTTTAAACCATCCGAATTAATTAGTTGTTTTTATAATGCAATAAAAAAACCATTAGGCGAATATCTTGCAGAGAAACAACTCCAGGAAAAACCAAAATTCATTGATAAATTAAGTAGAAACCATACTCAAAATTCTTATAATATCTGAATCTAATAGGTTTATATATTTTTTGTAATGCATAAAAGCGTTTTAAAAATGGCTGAAACCGATATATACCATAAAGTTAAGATGGAAGATATTCTCGAAGAAATTTTAGATGTTAAATCTAAAACAGATAAAATTGAGATTTTAAAAAAAGGAGCTACTAATAAAAAAATTTCTGCCCTTGAAACAAGAATTAAGTTACAGCTCCCACCAGATTATAAAAGCTTTTTAAAATTTTCAGATGGTGCAGAAGTATTTGGTTTATCACTTTGTTCAGTAGACCAATTATATAATATTCCTGTTATATATGAAGATAATTCGGGTAATGAAAGAAAATTAAATCAACTATACAGGATTGGATTCGATGGATCAGGTTTTTCTCTATTGATGAACTTAAATTTACCAAACGGAGCTAAAGATCCAAATAGAAGGGACATTTTGGATTCTGGAATGTCTGAAACAAGAGTTGAAGGAACATTAGAAGTTATTGCAAAAAGTTTTGGGGAATTCTTATACAGAATCATAGATGGATCCAAAAAACAGTCCAGAAAATATGATTGGCCAAGAAAACAGTTAATTGAAGATCCGGAAATAGATAGATCTATGTTCTGGCTAGATCCTGAGTTTAAACCATATAGAGAATATGCTGGTGTAGAGCAAATAGATGACATTCTATGAACCAAAATTACCGAAATTTCCTAATTTACAATATTTAAACCTAATAAACCAAAATGTTTATAAAGGGGTTTTAAATCTGATTTCATATCAAAAATCATATTCAAGGGGGATATTTAAATGGCTAAAGAGAAACCACACATAAATATAGTATTTGTAGGCCATGTAGATCATGGAAAGAGCACAACAGTTGGTAGATTATTATATGACTCTGGACATGTTGATGAACAAACTCTTAGGAAATTAAAAGAAAAGGCTCAAGAACTAGGTAAAGTAGGATTTGAATTTGCCTTTGTTATGGATAATTTAAAAGAAGAAAGAGAAAGAGGAGTTACTATAGACTTATCTCACGAAAAATTTGTTACCCCAAAATATGAAATTACTATTATTGATGCACCAGGTCACAAAGACTTTATCAAAAATATGATTACTGGAGCATCGCAAGCTGATGCAGCAATTTTAGTTGTAGCAGCTACTGATGGTGTAATGGCTCAAACCCGAGAACATGTATTCTTATGTAAAACTCTAGGTGTAGGTCAATTAGCAATCTTGATTAACAAAATGGATGCTGTTAATTATGATGAAGCAAAATTCAATAAAGTAAAAGAAGATGTCACAAATTTACTTAAGACAGTTGGTTTTAAACTTGAAAATATAACATTTCTTGCTGCTTCAGCATTTAAGGGAGATAATATAGCTAAAAAGTCAACAAATATGGCTTGGTACAAAGGCCCTACACTACTTGAACAACTTGATTTATTCAAAGAACCAGAAAAACCAGTTAAACTTCCGCTAAGACTACCAATTCAAGATGTATATAATATAACTGGAATTGGCGTAGTCCCAGTTGGCAGAGTAGAAACTGGAGTTATGAAAATAGGTGATAAAGTCATAATTGTACCAGCTAGAGAAGGTAAAGGAGTTACTGGCGAAGTTAAAACAATAGAGATGCACCATGAACAAATAAATGAAGCAATTCCAGGCGATAATGTCGGATTTAACGTCAGAGGTATTGGTAAAAAAGATATTGCCCGGGGAGATGTTCTAGGTCATGTTGATAATCCTCCAACAGTTGCAACAGAATTTACAGCACAAATAGTTGTTATTAACCATCCTACTGTTTTGACAAAAGGATATACTCCTGTATTCCACGTACACACAGCACAAGTTGCATGTCAATTTGTTGAATTGATCAGACAAATTAATCCGGCAACAGGTGAGACAATAAAAGATCATCCAGACATGCTTAAGAACGGAGACGTAGCAGAAGTAAAAATCAAGCCAAGCAAGCCATTAGTCATTGAGAAACAAAAAGAGATTCCACATATGGCAAGGTTTGCAGTTAGAGATACAGGAAATACAGTTGCTGCAGGTATGTGCATAGATTTAGTTAAGAAAACATAATTTCTTTTTTTAATTAATTTTATATACTTCTTAAGTAATACAAATTTATGAAAAAATGGTGGCTCTTAATTATATTAATAATAATTTTTTTGTATTTCTTTTATCCAAAAAATTGTGGGTTTTCCCAAAGTGAGTTTCTTAGAGAACCTGGAAGAATCCTAAAAAGTGAGCAATGTAACTGTTTAGGTCAAAAGTACTCAGCTACTGGTGATCGTTTTGGTTTTGTCGGAGTTAGTGATTCTGGTAACAATTATTATTGTACTGGAATTCCATTAGGAAAAGTATGTTACGAAAAAACAATGTTAGAAAGTGGTAAATCAGAAAACTGGAAGCAAGTTAGTTGCTCTTAATTAAATTCTAAGACAGACGAAATCAATCATAAATAATAATGAAAAAATTAGCCAAATATGCAGGAATTACATTATTCTTGAGTAATGTTGCAGGTTGCTCAAATGTAAAAACATTTTTTAACCAACCAATACCATTATCAGTTCATACTTATAATGTAGTTGTACCAAATATAAAGTTGAATATTACAGATGAAAAAAATTTTATTCATGTACAAGATATAATAAATACTTTAGAACATGTTCCTGATAACTTACAATTCATTTGTAACACCAATCAAGGAATTGTTGATATTTTCGATGGATACATGAATGATCATCCCCTAAGATCTTCAATAAAATCTAAAGGTTGTGATGGATGTTATGATCTCGAAGCTAAAACTACAATAGTACCAGCAAATATTGAAGTTATTGTTCAAGAAAGACAAGCTTATGTTGATGAAGGATATACAGCATTGCATGAATATGGGCATATGGTAGACCATCTTTTGGGTTTTCCTTCCAATTCAAAAGCATTTGTAAATCTTTTTGGAGACTCATTAATTAATAATAGAAATTACTTTGCAAGATTTATTTTAAGGAAAGAAGAGATAAATTGGAATAAAGCTACAGAATACTTTGCAGATCACTTTTCTTCATTTTATTATTCAAAAAAATCGAGAGAAGGTATGAAGAAACTTAATCCAGAAATATGTAAATTCTTTGAAAAATTAGAAAAATCAGTTCCACCATTGCAATAATTAAATTATTGCTTATTTTATAGCAATTTTCCACATTTCTTCAAAATATTTTTTATATGATTCTGATATTTTCTTATCTTTAATTCTTATTGCAGCAGGAGTAGGTGACATTGACATTAATATTGTGGTATTATTGTATATATTGATTGTAGATGGTGTCCCAAAAGGCAAATATCTCGCATAAGTATAAGGAAATAAATTCATTCTATTCATTGTTTTTCTTCTGGTCTCATTATAAATTATTCTTAATTTAATTCCTTTTCTTGATCTTTCCCTATGAACCTTTTCAAAAAATATTTTTGTATGTATATTCTGAGTAGGTGTATCCCCCCCTCCAATAACTAAGAATTCATCTCCACTTTTTAATTCTTTAATCATTTGCTTAAATATTGTTTCAGCTCCCTTATATCCTTTAAATACTTCTACTTCAGTTTCCACAGTATGTTCATTAAATTTAAGTTCTAGAACAGGAATTATTTTACTAATTTTTATTTCATATTTATCAAACTCTGCTTTTTTTTCTTTGACAAAGTCTAGCAGTCTAGAAGGATCAACAGCCTTAAAATATCGAAACCCTCCTTCTCTATATGTTGTAACTAATCCCTTATTCATTAACTTATTAAGTAATTCATATGATTTCGAACTTGCCACATTTGCTTTTTCTGTTATTGGACCTACACTAGAACTTCCAAGTTCAATTAATGCTAAATAAACCTTAGTTTCTGAATGCGTTAGACCTATATTTTCAAGTATTTTAAAATCCATAGAATTATATTAACTATGATCTATTTAAATATTTCTATTTCTCCCCCTTGATGGGGGAATAATATTAATATAGCTGATATATTTAGCATAGGAGTATGATGAATAGTCATATGGGAGGAAAAATGTCCAAATTGGAAACTGAATTGGAAAAATTAGAGAATAATCTTAGAGATGGAAAGTACTTAACAACCAATGAATATTCAAATTTAATTAACCTATGTCAGGAACATTCGACATTCATTGAACCAGTTACCTTATTGATTAAATATGGTTATGATGCTGATGCAGCATTATTAGTTAGACAAGGTCTTGGCTACTGGGCTAAAGACGAATTTGCACAATACAATCTATCCAATGCGTATTTTATGGCAAAAATATCTAGGGAAAATGAAAGAAATAAATAAATCACAAATTGATGAATTCCTACAGAATTGGGAAATAGATCTTCGTAAAGAAAGAATGAGACTACTACAGACATCAATTGATTTAGATAAAGACGAGCTAGAAAAATCCAAAATGCTACTAAAGCGCAATGGTTTAGAATATGAAATATGGTGGAATTTGAGGAATATAAGTTCAATTCAAAATCCATTTGACATCTTGGATCATTATAAAAAATCAAATAATACCAATAACGAGCTTTCAAAATTAATATATTAGATTTCAAAAAACCTTCAGGAGAATTTATCAATAAAATGACAGTAAAAAGTGCAAAGAAAAGAATTACACAAAAGAATATAGAAAACTTTCTACAAGAATGGACTCAAGATATAGATGAAAAGTTTACTCGACTAAAATGTGAATCCATAAGTTATCAAAATCAAAATGATATCTACAGGAGAAAAAAGAAATTCGATAGGCTAGATGCCGAAGATGCATTTATCAGAGATTTAAGGTCTTATTGTTACATACATCCTCCAAAAAAAACTTATGATGTATTCATAGAATCTCTTAAGGAGACAATAGAAGAATTACAGAATCAACAACCTCAGGATTCCTATATGGTAAAAATTGAGATTGAAGTTGCAAAGTATGCACTTAAAAGAATTGATGAAAGATTTGAAGTTCCACATTCCAAAAACAAAGATAAAAGCAGCTATAGATCTGTATCAAAAAAAGAATCCATATCGTTAGAAAATAGAATTATGGTAGAAATTACGGCCGAGTTAGATCAAAATTCAACAATATACGGATCAAGCTATTATGGCCTAAATAAATATGATTTAAGAAAAATAAGGGAGGAATTAGATCTAATTCAGACTGTTGCAGATGCATATGAGCCATCTAATTTTGATATACATGGGAGGAGGAAATAGTGTTGTAGATTTATCCACAACAAAAATTTAAATGGTAATTAAGGTTAAAGAAAATGACGAGAAAGAAATGGACCAACAAATAAATATCGACAGAAAGGACTTCTACATAGCTAATCAGAACAATAGCAACTTTGATGAGATTCAAAGATTAGCTATAGCATATCTAAACAAACAACCTGTAGCAATTGAAGGTGAACCAGGGGTTGGAAAAAACCAAGCAATAAAAATCTTAGCCAAAGCTTTACATAAAGAGCCTTACAGAATTAGATGCACAGAAGAAACAATGGCTCGAGATATTATAGGTGGAGAAAAATTAACTGCAGAGCATTCTCCCAATGGATCTATAGCGACAAAAACAATCTTTGTTCCAGGAAAATTGATGAATGGTATGCAAGAAGGTAATCTAGTAATCCTTGATGAAGTTAATCAATTAAGTCCAACTGTACAAAAAGCCTTAAATTCAGCACTTGAAGACCATAGGACACTCGGAGACATCGAAGGGAATATCGACGCAAAGGCACATGAAGAATTTGGATTATTTCTAACTTATAATCCTGACACTGGGGTCGCAAAATACGATTTAGAAGTCGCATTAAGAGATAGATGTAAATTACTTTACTTTGAAAATATTCCTCCGGAAATAAAACTCAGAATTGCCTTGTTAAGAATTCCAGAGTTTACTCTAGAAGATATTGTTCAAGACAGTATGTTAATTAGAGGGATAGAAAAACAAGATGGCACTCTAAACTTCGTCCACTATGCAGATAATACATGGTACGAATTCAATAAAAACAAAAAAGTTGAATCTAAGAGTATTCATCCATATTTGTACTTTGACAGAAAAAATGAAAGTAAGTTAGAATTCACAAATGAAAAAAAACATGAATATCTTCAAATTGGAAAGGCAATTGTGAATGCGCTGGAAGAAATTGGAAATTTGAAAAGAGCAGGAACAAAAGATCTTAGAAGAAAACTAGGATCAGATTATGATGAAATTAGCAGACTAAATATAACTTCGCCGAGTCCAAGATTAATAAACAAGCTAATGGAAGATTACGTATTGCTTCGAAATAAAGGGTATACAACAGGAGAAATTTTAAGTGACATAGCAACAACCATAGTAGATTACACAGTACCAGCAAATGAAAGGTATATTCAAGTTAGAGCTGACACAAATATTGCACAACTTGTGCAAAAAATATGTGCACTTTACGGTCTCTTTGACAACTCAAACATACAGGAACTTAGGTCAATAATACGAATTAAATCCAAAGAATCTATGATAACTGAATTTAGAGAAAAAGGTTACAGTGCTTCTATGGCTAAGAAATTGGTAGAGGAATATGCTTATTGAAAAATATCCTGAATGGAATTGTGATACTAATAGATATGATAGAGAATCAACAGTGAATGTAAAACAATTTACAAATACTAATCCTTCAGAACTAAATAAATTTGAAGATAAATTTGAAAATTTGGCTTTCATACTTGCCAGATCCCTAGGAATTTTGAGATCTGACAAAAAAATATTTGAGCGAAGAACTAGAAAATCTGGAAGAATTAACCCATTGTATATAAAAGATGAATTAATTCAACTTTATTCTGGAAGAGACTTAACAGAAAGAATTTATGACAGGAGAACTAATCCTCTGCGAGAAAAATATAAATCATCCATGTCTTTAGGAATCTTGTTAGATCAAAGCGGATCAACAAGACATCCTGCTGACCAAGACAGTGAATATAGGAGGATTGACTTAATAAAATATGCAACCTTAACAATTGGAAAATCACTAGTAAATATAGATGATAATTTCTTTATTTACTCTTTCCATACAAATAAATCAGCAGACCCAACGATAATTGAAGTCATCAAAGAAGATAATGAAGTATATAATAGAACAATTGAACAAAGAATTGCCGCTATCGAACACACTGGAGAAACACTTGATTACAACAATAAAGATGGAGCCGCAATTAGATATGTAAATGAAAAATTACTTCAAAACCAATATAAGACTAAATATCTATTCCTTGTAACAGACGGGAATCCTAACTGTGATTATACATACTACCAAAATAACACAGCTTTTCAGGATACATTAAAAGCAATGCAAGAAGGTAATTCCAAAGGCATTCAATATGTGTATTTAACAATTAATCCAGAGAATAACTCTGAAAATTTCATGAGAATTATAGCAGACACAACACAATATAGTAAAAGATTTACAAAAATGAAAGATATTATTGAAGGCCTAACATTGGCTTATGAATCAATAAAATTAATAACTTAAGCATAATGATGCTTAGCTTCCTTCAAAACCAATTTAGATAAATCACTTGCATCTTTTACATGATAAACTTGCCCACCGACTTCACTGACATATTCAGCAAACTCGTTATCCATACTATAACCGACTCTAATAAAACTTATAGGATTTCCTTTATCTGCCATATATTGAACTGCTTCTCTGGCTTCTCCCCTATTATGAATTTCTCCATCAGATATTATTATAGCCCAATAATTTCCTTGTTTATCATCAGTTGCTTCTACAATAGTATCTAAATCTAAGTTAGTACCACCAAGAAACCCTCTTTGCTTCGGTATCATTTTCTTCATAATAAAGTTAATTTCTGGATTGAATTTTGGATCACCTGGCATCAATAATGGATCTTTTATGTCTTGCATATCATAAAATGTCTTCCAACCAGAAAAATAATTTGGAATATTATCAAATAATATAGTTCCAAATCTCATATTTTGAATCTGATTATTATCTTCCAAGTACTTAAAAACAGAATACATAGATCTCAAAATCATATCATATGCACCTGTCCCTCTTCCAGGATCATAACCTTCAATAACACTTCCAGATCTATCAACAATAAATAAAATATCTGGAAGTCTACCTCCTTTCTCAGCTCCTTTCTTATTAGCAAATACAGGATTTAATTTTTCTAAAAAGTCAAGAGTTAATTGCCCTTTCTCATCCATACCAACTTCAGGATTTTGCCAATCCACATTGTTCATATTAAAATTACTATTAGTTATTTCTTTTCTTTGTAAATATGCAACAGCTAATCTGTACATGTCACCTTCTCTCTTCTTCAAATCCATCACTATTCTTTCTGCCCTCATTTTATAAAGTTCATCCAAAGCGATAGTTTTTGGAGCATAACCAACACTATGTCCTTTATCCAAGCTCCTTTTTACAAGTTCTCTAATATTTTTATCATCAGCATGATTACAACCTTCATGTTTATTATTTCCTTTACTTCCTTGCTGCTGTCTTGGTTTTCCAGATTGCCCACCATAACCATGACTTAATCTATTGTCATTTGGATCTTGCTCTTTAATATATTTTCCAAGTAAACTTGCAAAATCCCGTGCTTTGCGATGCCACTTATTTTTTTCATTTAATCTATGATAAATATCCACTTTCTCTTGCAATGTTAATTGCTCATTCATTATTTTTGCAGCTAAACTAGAATCTTCTACTAAGATATTTAAAATTTCCTTTGTAACATTTGATAGGGCGTCTTTATCTTTCCTAAAAAATGAAGCGAATTTCTTCATTAAAGGTTCATCAATACCCAATCGTACTTGAGTATCTACAAATAAATAGAAATCATCAGAGTATTCAGATAAACTTCCTTCTTTTGCATAAAATCCCAAAAATCCCTCCTGGAATTTTTCTTTTTTCTTATCCCTATACATTGACATCACATTGTCTAGAATATCTGCAAACATATTGTAAACTCTTTGGCTTTGGTTTTCAACCTTTTCTGAATCAAAACCAATTCTTTGCAAACCTTCTGCAACACCAGACATAATTTCTTCCCTATCATCAATATGACCAGGACAATGTTTCCAATGCCCAACTTCATGTCCCACAACAAAATACAATAAGCTATCTAAATTATCTTTCCCATCAAAATAGCTTCTTTGCCCTCTTAATTTATCAATTGTACTTACATTAATTTTTCCCAGGATATCATCTAATTTATCTATTCTTTTATCAAAATCAACAAATATCTTCCAATGCCCGGTATCATGAGTTCCTGCTGATATTAAATGTGGATCTTCTACTTCAGTAATTTCAAATTGTGAATTTCCCCAGTTCTGGTCAAATAGCAGTCTTTCAATTTTATTTCTCATCTTTTTTTCCCTCGTCATTATCCTTTTTCTTCCAGTATTCAGCAAGCATTTCTTCTAATGTCAAAGAATAATTTATTATTGGGCCTGTATCCTTTATTATCTCATCAGTTTTTTTATACATATCATCTATTATATAATTAGTTTCTTTAAACAACGATTCAATTTTATCTTCTAGATTATTATTATATTCAATAATTTTTTTACTATACTTATTTTCTTTGTAATAATTAAAATAATTAGGATTGTGATACTTATTAATATCCGGAGAATTGAAAATTTTTTTATAAATAATATTATAATTAGATGGAATTTTTCTTCCAACCATCTTTTTTAGTTGTTCTTCTAATTTTCTAATTTCTTCATCTTTATCTGGCTCATCTTTTTTTCCTGGATCTAATTTACCTAGTTCGGACTTTGGAGTTGTTTGACTTGGTGTTGCAAAAGGATCTTCTTCTTCACTTTCATAACCAATTTCTCCCCTAACCTTTCCTAATTCTCCACTCTGCATTCCATATTGTTTAGCTTTTCCTTGCAAACCATGTGGTAATGGTTCAGAAAATTCCTCTCTTAATCTTTTTAAATTATCTTTGTCTAATTCTTGTCCTTTACCAGAACCTAACCTTGGTAAATTATCTTTATCACTATCTAATTCATCTCTAACCTTCTTTATATCCTTGCCACAAGAACCATAATGTGAATCTCTTAATTTCTCATAATTCTTGGAAGTATTAGGATCATTTCCAGAATCCTGATCTCCTGATTGATCTCCATCAGGTGATCCAGCTTTCCCATCATCTTGTACAAATCTCATTTGTATTAAAAATTTGGGATGTTCATTTATTTAATGACATCTCTTAATTTTGCTTTAGCATGATCTGTTTTCCCATAAGCTCCACTTGATAAATCAGCTAAATTGTAAACCCAAGGATCACTCTCTCTTACATATGTGTCTAGACTGCTTCTAATACCATCAGTGATTAAGCCATCAGTCTTGATTAACTGTCCATATACACTAGAGCCTACGAAGTTTTTAAACTTTTGCTCAGCTACATACAATAAATGTTTCATAGCTTCATACTTACTTCCTTGGAATTCCTGATCAACCCATCTTTGATCAAGATCCATTTTATTTGCTAATATTAAAGGTGCAATCGCAGTGACATCATCTAATGTAACTTGAAATTTTTCTAAATAATCCCCAACAAATCTTCTCTTGTCTGAATCACTTCCAAGTCCTTCTATGTCTCCTCTTGCTACAGCATCAATAATCTTATACGCTCTTACTGCAGCAACTGCTCTTGCTAATTTCTTCAAGTTAATTAAACTTCTTCCTGAAGGAGCATAAACACTTCCACAAATATTTCCTTTATTAGATTCAGGTATCTTTGAATGTTTGCATCCAGCACAAGTTTTACCTGGATTGAAATTTATACCTCTCTTAGAGTATGTTGCGCTTTGTATACAATTGTCTAATCCTTGTAAATAAGTTAAAAATTCTTCTGCACTTATAGCAACAGGAACATCACCGCTTTCCAAAATCTTGACCGCATCTAAAATTTGTTCAAGTCTCCCACCATTAATTTTATCTACTGTTAGTCCAGCTTCATTTCTTTTTCTAACCATTTCCCTTCCATCTTCTTTTCTTGGTCTAAAATAATCCATTGGTACTTCTAATGCAACTCTGTCTCTTACTGCCCTATCAATTCCAGAAGTTCCGCTATATTCCTGACCTTCATTAATAGACACAACTCTAAATTGATAATGTGGATCTTGAGCTCCATTTCTTCCTTCCATTAAAGCAACACCTACTGGAAACTCTACTCCTTTTAATGAAAAATTTCTTTCTAAATACCCAATAAATATATTCTGAAGAATTTCAGGTGTTCTATTAATTTCATTTACAATAGCACCTGGTCTTGTCAATAAAGGAGTTGTCTCAATAGCTTCTTTTAAACTTTTTTCTCCATTTTTAACACCTTCAACATCAACATCTATGAAATCACTTTCATTTAATCCAGGTGTAACAGTTAGATTAGTAAATCCATTTTCTCCAAATAAGCCATTCATAGCCATCCTTGAAAGGTGAGATTTAGCACTTCCAGTTTTCCCAGAAAGTAAGACATCAGAATTTGTTAAAGCCCCCATTAGTAATATATCATTTATATCATAAGGAACTTGAACTCTAGCAACATTATCCCTAACATTTAATACTATTCTACTATTGTAATAAGGTACCGTATGACTTCTTAAAGCATCATCTACCTCTTCAATCTTAAAAAGTAAATCTTTAACCATCTTTTTTTGCCTCCTTTAGTACATTAATTCTAACCTCAACAAGGGTTCTAGGTTCTAATTCCTCTGCTAAAAAGCTTGGAATAACTATAATAGCCTGATTCCCATGTTTGGCTATTTTCTTTGTAATTGTAAATGTTTTTAACATTTTTATGTCTCTTTTATGTATTTTTTACTACTATTTAGTGTATATTAACTTCTATTTAAATCTTTCGTTTTTAACTACTTACTAGAAATAACATTAATTAATCCTGACAAAATACTGCTATTGAATCAACTTTTCTTCTTAAGCATTTATTCAATAATTTATCAATCTCATTTTTATCAGCTCTTCTAATAGGCTGATACATCATTTGTGAGTTTTCATAATTCCTAACATACCCCATTAGATACACCTTGTCATATAATAATTTATAAGCAATTGTTTTATTTTTAAATTCTATATAATATTCTAAATTTTGATATTTGAAAAAGTTGAGCCTGTCCATGAGACAATATCATCCAAATTATAAAATAAATTAAAAAAATTTACTTACCTAAAAATTATAATTACCGATAAACATATAAATAGGAATATCCATCAAGAAACGTGGGTGGATAAAAATAGAAAAACTAATAAGGTCTTTAAGGAGAAGTAGTGACCTCAGAGAACAGTTCTTGAAAAATCCATTAACGGTTGCGGCCAAATTCAATGTTCAATTAACTGCCAAGCAACTTCAGGGCTTACACAATGCAAGAGCATTTGAATCAGATTCGCTTTTGCAAGCAACAATGTGCCCAAAAAGTAGCGGTTATGAAGACATTTCTCCAAAAAGAAATAAAAAGAAGAAATAAATGACACGAAATAATGTCGTGAAAGCTTTTAAGATAGCGTCAGCTAATCTGGTAGCTTTATCTATTAAAACAACTAATAAATGCAACCTTAATTGTGTCCATTGTTCCCCTAATTCTAATATCAAGGAAAAGCATGTAACTTCTACAGAATACATTAAGAAAGTAATTAAACAATTTGTAGATATTGGCGGTACTACACTAATTTTGGGTGGTGGGGAACCATTTACCAGACCTGACTTATTGGAAATAATAAATTTTGCAGACGGTCTAGACCTTAATATCAATATAGAAACTAATGGTATATTAGTTGATCAGAAAATTGGGGGAATTCGGGGAAAAAATATTACTTTTATAATAAGTCTTGATGGAATTAGACCTGAAACTCATGATTCATTTAGGAGGGTTAAAGGTGCTTACGCAAAAACAATTAAGAACATAGAACTGCTGGTAAAGAATAATTTTAAAGTTAGAATAACCACAGTCTTGAATCGAAAAAATGAAAATGAAATAAAAGATATTGTAAATTACTGCATGAAGATGAATATTGAGCACAGACTTCTTCCAATAATTACAGATAGTGGTAGGGGCAGTATAGATGAAGCACGTGAATTAGCATTATCACCACAAGAGGTTTTACACTATTTAGAAAAATCATATTTACCAATTTACAGAAAATTTATACTTCAAGGAAAGAATCATATGCTAATGGTAGATTTACCCAGAGCAATACTCCCAAAAGATATAGAGACATTCTCTATATGCGCTTGGGGTATTAACATGATAGGCCTAAATCACAATGGAGATATTTCATTATGCCATTATGTAACTGACGAAGAACCTTTTAATCTTGGAAGAATAGACCAGAAGAGTTTATCAGAATTATGGTTTGACAGTAAAATTTTCAAAAATATTAGAAAAATAAATAAAAAAACGCTCAAAGGAGTTTGTTCTAACTGTATATATGTTGAAAGATGTAGGGGTCTTTGCAGATTATCAGCATTCCAAAAATATCACGACATTTATGCCCCTTATCCTATTTGTCAAGATTTTTTTGAGAAAGGTTTATTCCCCAAAAACAGGATGATAGATCCCGAAAAAGATTGTTATATGTAATCATGAAAAATACAAACTTAACATTTTTCTTCAGGCCTTTAAAAAATGTTGGTATATATAGTCAAAATTTCCAAAAAAAATTAATATTTGAATTTCATTCACAGGATGTATTCCCTATCGCGAGTTGTGCTAAATTATTTGTTCTAACTGGTATCGCTAAATTGTACTATGATAAAGACATTGATTTAGCTCAAAAAATTATAATTTCAAAAAATGATTTGGTTCCTGGATCTGGATTAATCAGAATCGCAAAAAAGAAGTCATACACAATCAATGAATTATGCAATTTAATGATACGTGTAAGTGATAATACAGCCTTTAACAAGTTGATTAACCTAATTAATCCAAAGTGGTTGAATAAATATCTTAAGAGTATTAACTTAAAACACACATATATAGGACCTTTGACTTTCAAAACATTGGAGAAAAACACATCCACTCCAAGAGATGTAGGTCTATTATTATCACAAATCTATCTTAGAAAAATAAGGGGTGCTAGTTACATTCTAAGAACTTTAGAAAAAAATAAGTCTAAAAAATTTATACCATTATTTCTTTCTTCATCCCAAATACTTCACAAAACGGGAGTGCTCGATCATGGGAAGTATATAACATTAAATGATATAGGAATAGTAAATACCGCAAAATTTGATTATTCTATATGTATTCTATCAAACAAAAGGAAAAATTTAGAGCTTTCTGGGCTGCAAATTTCGATTATAGCAAAGCTACTTCATGACCACTGGAGATTTACCAGGTCATTATAATGGCAATAGATAGGCATCATTCATATTTTAATTAAATCTAAGGATTTGAACTCCCTGAGTCTCTAAGTGAATAAATCGTATAATCATAGTAACCTTTATAAATACTATTTTTCTAAAAAAAAGGTATGCAAAAAGCTCGAATTAACCTGGCGTCAGCAGAAATAGACAAATTAAATCAAATATGCAATTATATAAAAGATATAGCTGAGAAAACAGGTGTTAGTATTTCTGGTCCAGTACCACTGCCAACTAAAAAATTAAAATTAACAACTCGAAAAAGTCCTGATGGTGAGGGAAAGGCCTCTTGGGAGAGATATGAGATGAGGATCCATAAAAGATTAATTGATATTGGTGTTGATGAAAGAGCTCTTAGATTAGTAATGAGAGTTCCTATTCCAGAAGGTGTTCAAATAGAAATCGAGATGCTTAAATAAGTAAAAACATTTAAAATCTTTTTTATGTATTATTATTAATATGGATCCACCTCCAATGAAGTTAAACATACCTGTCGGGCAGGCTACAAAATATAACTTGGGAATATTTGCAAGAGGAGCAGTAATTTCATCCCCATTGCTTATACCGTTTCTAATTTCGTATGACGATACAAACTGCGGCGTGGGCCCAATAACTACTGGAACAATTTACCAGGATGTAAATTATGATAGTATTCAAGATAAAATAATCCCAAACAAGCACAATCCTGTACTTACAGACACTCTTCATGGAGTTAGATTGGAAGATAAAATTATTTATTTACCAAAAGAAAGTTTTGAATAGTCAAAACTGATTATTTTACAAATTCTACATTTTCTATGTTTCTAAAAGCTTCATCTCCTGTTAAGAATTTTATTCCAAGTGCTTGTGAAATTACATAACCAATTGCATCTACATAGCTAATTCTAAATTTTGAATTTCTGTTAATTCTAATTCTAAACTCAACTGCTTCTTTAATAACTTCAGGAGTAATTTCAACACAACCACCCAAGTAAAAATCAAACTCACTCGACGACCTCACTAAATCAAATTCTCTTAATAAAACATTGTAAAACTCCATTAAATTTAGTAAAGTTGTTACAAATTTTGAAGTCTTATACTTAAGATAACTAGGATTTCCTCTATTTATTTCGACCAAAGCAAAGGTATCAAAAAAATACTCATTCATCCCAACCCTCATCTATTTCCTTCATTATTTCTTCGGTTGGCCTCTTAAATATATTTTTCATACTTCCAAATTTCTTTCTTAAATCAACATCGCCACTAGGAATTAACAAGGTAATTTTTTTACCCTCTTTAATATTAGTTCCTTTTATCTTATCTTTAGGTAAAACTACAGCTAAGGAATTTCCCCATTTCCTTACTTCAGTATTAATTTGTATCATAATGAGACAATGTATCACTAATATTTAAAGATTATTATTACCAAAAGTATATTCATAAAACAGCATTTTTCTAACAAAAAGCTTTATAAATACTACTAATTAAATCTTTATTTTACTTAAACACCAGAAATTTTATATTTCTGTAAATCAGTTTTACTATTAAAAATGGCAAGAATGCATTCAAGGAAGAAGGGAAAAAGTGGCTCAATTAAGCCTATAAAGAAAACCAAACCAACCTGGGTCAGGTATAGTGATGTTGAAAT
>Ga0209343_10002050_pt1 | contig 26447 bp, 19 predicted proteins | sample RifCSPlowO2_02_FD_184026 | JGI IMG/M metagenome (GOLD analysis project Ga0209343, IMG submission 184026) | Groundwater microbial communities from Rifle, Colorado - Rifle CSP2_plank lowO2_0.2 (SPAdes) (version 2) | ecosystem: Environmental > Aquatic > Deep subsurface > Groundwater | place... | reverse complement strand
CGGCGTTCTCACCCCACACCAAAATTGCAAGCTCCGTTGGACTTTCCCGGTCTGTCCTCCGAAGGTTTGGCGCAGGAGAGCCCGGTTGTGCGATCGGAACCATCCATCGCGCCGGTGGCGCCCATTTGCCTGCGGGCTATCGGCCATGCTCTGGACTTCGCTTTGATTCTGGCCGCGTGGCTGGTGTTTCTTGCTCCGCTCAAGCTTCTGGTAGGAGAGGTGGTCTTCAACCGCTTCCTGCTGGCGGGCGGCCTTGGCGCCGGCGTGGTGTTGGCGCTCCTGTACGGCATGATTTTCCTGTATCTGAGCGGGGCGACTCCCGCCATGCGCTATGTGGGCCTGCGCGTGGTCAACTTCGATGGCCAACCCGCATCCCGTCCCGAACGGCTCTGGCGGCTTCTGGGAGCCGTTGCCAGCGCCGGCTCGTTCTTGCTAGGATTCGTTTGGGCCGCGGTGGACGACGAGAGGTTTTCCTGGCATGACCGCATTTCGAAGACCTTCCTTACGCCTACGAATCGGTAGGCCCGCGCCGCCTGCGGGGCAGTCCGCAGCGATTTTTTCCGTGCAGTACGTCTTCCAAATCCGCAAGGGGCAAATCCGCAAGGGGACGCAGCGCCGCCAGGGCTGGTTCCAGGTGTCCCGCATCTGCCCTCACTTTTCCCGCGCCGGAAGCCATGCTTGAACCCACCATCCGGGTCGTTCTCCTTTGGCACATGCACCAACCCTACTACAAGGACTTGGTGACGGGTGTGTACCGGCTGCCGTGGGCGCGGCTGCACGCGCTCAAGGATTACTACGGCATGGTGGCCATGATCGAAGAATTTCCCCGCGTCCACCTGACGTTCAATCTGGTCCCTTCACTGTTGGCGCAACTCGAGGACTACGCCAGGGGAACCGCGCAAGAGCCGATGCAGGAGATTGCCGCGAAACGCGCGGACGAGCTGACCCTGGAGGAGCGCTTGTTCCTGCTGCGCTATTTCTTTCAGGCCAACGTCGAGCAACTGATTTCCCGCTATCCGCGCTACCGGCAACTCTACGACCGTATGCACGCGAATGATTTCCATGCCGAGCGGGCCCTCCCGTTTTTCCAGGCTAATGATTTGACGGATTTGCAGGTGCTCTCGCAACTGGCTTGGATAGACGAACGCTTCCTGGCCGATGATCCGAAGATTCAAAGCCTCGTGGCCAAGGGGCAGGGCTACGAATACAGCGACCAGGAGATGCTCCAACGAAAGCAACAGGAGATCATCCGGGCTGTCTTCGACGCGTACCGGGCGGCAGCCGAGCGAGGGCAGATCGAAATTTCTACTTCGCCCTTTTATCATCCCATCCTGCCGCTGCTGTGCGACACACAGGTGGCCGCGGATGCGCACCCCGGAGTGCGCCTTCCGCAGCGCCGTTTCCGCCATCCTGAGGATGCCAGCCTGCAACTAGAACGCGCCCTCGAAATCCACCGGCGCCTGTTTGGACGTGTTCCCATTGGGCTGTGGCCTTCGGAAGGGTCGGTCTCCGAAGAGGTCCTGCGCCTCGCCGCCTCCTTCGGATTTCAGTGGACCGCGACGGACCAGCGTGTGCTCGGGAACTCCATCGGCGAATGGGTTTATCGGGATGCATCGGGAACACTGGTCAACGCGGAACGCCTGTATCGTCCCTACTCGTTTGCAACGCCTTCAGGCCCGATCCAGATGCTCTTTCGAGACCAGGACCTGTCGGACCAGATCGGCTTCGTTTACTCCCGCGTGGCGCCGCACGAGGCCGCGGCGGACTTTGTTCGACGGATCAAGCAAAACGCTCTCCCGGTGGTCCGCCAGGGCAAGCCGGCCACAGTCCCGGTCATCCTGGACGGCGAGAACGCTTGGGAGTATTACCCGCAAAACGGGCGGCCGTTCCTGCGCGCTCTCTATGGAATGCTCTCGGAGGACCCGCAACTGGAGTGCGTCACCGTAGCGGAAGCGCTCCAACGACACGGTCCGGGCGAACCCTTACCGAGGGTGGTTCCCGGCTCGTGGATCAACGCCAACTTCGATATTTGGATTGGAGCGGAGGAAGATAACCAGGCCTGGGACTATCTCTCGGAGGCGCGCGATTTCTTTGCAGAACATGAAACGGCCGCGTCGCCCGCGCAACGGGCGGTGGCGCTCGAAGAGCTTCTGGTGGCCGAGGGAAGCGACTGGAACTGGTGGTACGGGCCGGAACACTCGACCGCCAATGACCCGGACTTCGATTCCCTCTATCGCTCGCACCTGGCGAACATCTATCGCTCGCTGGGCTATCCGCCGCCAGAAGCGTTGGCGCAGCCGATTGCTCGTCTCCACTACCGGGTTGCCTCCACTCCGCCGGAAGGCCCTCTCGCGCCCCGAATGGACGGGGTCGTGACCAACTATTTCGAGTGGATGGGAGCGGGATTCTACAGCCCAGTCCACCACGTCGCTACGATGCACGGCCGGCCACCCCTGCTGCACCAGCTCTTCTACGGACGCGACGCTGAGAACTTCTTCCTGCGGATTGACTTCCACGATCTGATCGGAGAGAACCCGGAACAAATCCAGGTTCGCATCGGCTTTCGCGGGGCTGCCGCTCCCGCCGTGATGGTGAGTTTCCGCCGACCTGATCCGGTGTCAGCCATTCAATGCGAGATTCGACCCGAAGGCGAAACATCCTCTCCCACTCCTTTGTACGGAGACGCCGCTTTGGGAAAGATATTTGAGGTCCGGCTGAGCTTGCGCGCCCTGGGGCTTCCCGCGGACCAGCCCTTCGAGTTTCAGGTTACGCTGTGGGAGAACAACCTTCCGGTGGAAACCCTGCCGCTGGAGGGTTGGCTTGCGGTCCCTGTGCCCGTCTAGTACTGGACTTCCGAGACCTTTACTCGTTAACGGTTCATGCCGGCGAAGACCTTCTTCACCGTCTCCAGGCCGGAAGCGCCGGTGAGATGCTTGGCATCCCCGATGGCGATCTCGTCGGTGTTTCCCGCCAGCCCCTTCATCGTCTCGGCGACAAAAGTATCCAGAGGCATTGGAGTCGGGCCACCGCCGCCACTGGCCTTCTTCGAAAATCCCCCTAATCGGGTGTCCACGATTGGTGGAATGAGTTCGACGACGTTCACTCCGGAGTCTTTCAACTGATGCCGAAGCGAGAGCGAGAACGAATGGACCGCCGCTTTGGTGGCGCAGTAGATGGGGAATCGGGCAATCGGGACAAACGCGATTCCCGACGATACGTTCACAATCGTTGCGCTCTTTTTCTTTCTCAGATGTCGCACAAATGCGGCGGTGACGCGAATAACACCGAGCAGATTCGCGCTGATTTCTTCCAGCATCCTTCGGTCATCGGGCGGCTTCCTGCCCGCGAAGTCGTGTTGCATCTCTATGCCGGCATTATTGATGACGCAGTTCAGCTTCGGAAACTCTTTGATGACACGGCTTGCCACCTGGCGAATGGCGCGCGGATCCGTCACATCGAGGACGAAGTGCCGCATTCCGGGGTTTGCGGCACAGATTCTCTCCAAGGCTTTTCGACGCCGTGCGATGATGATGACTTGGTTCCCGAGCTGATGGAACGCTTCTGCGAGACCTTTTCCAATGCCGGAGCTACCACCCGTAATGAAAATAGTGTTTGAATGCATTCTCATGAATTGTTCTCCGTACTGCTCGAGGGTATCAGAAGAGGCTGGGAAGGAACAATGGGTTGGGAATAGCACTGGCAGGACCCATTGGGATTGTTCGGGATAATTTCGGGTCCAGGGTGTTCCCGTATTGTTCGCATAATAATGGCCTGAACCCCTTTGATTCGATGCGCCTTGTTCGCTTCCGGACCTGGCAACTGGAAGTGAAATGGGTCAGGAAGATCGTTTTCGCCGAACCGCCCTTTTTGAATTGTCTTGAGCCGCAGTGCGAGCGATCACGCGTCGCTTGCGGCGGGGTGGTTCCTGGGTCGGAGGTTCGACCGAGCGCGGTGCGGTTTGTAGCCGATCCTGGGATGCATTTTTCACCGGCTGCAGGCCAGGCAGGATCATCTCGTAGCGGAATGCAAGGGAAGCCGGAGCGGCTCCGTAGCGGACTGTGACGGGGAGCGTGTTTGGCGTGACCAGGCGCGCCTGTTTCGGCAAACTGTCTTCGATCAGTGTTACGACGTAATCGCCTTCCGGGAGATTGTGGAATCCGAACCGGCCGAGCCGGTCAGTTGTCGTGGACTGGTCGGCCGGTAATAAGCGAACGCCAACTCCTTCGGCGGCCGGGTTCCCATCCTTATCCGACACGACACCCTCCAGCGATTGCAACGTCGTTACCTCCAGTTCCACGCGGGCGAGCTGCCCGGCGCGCACCTGGGCGGGCACCTCTCTCTTCTCGGTCGTATTGAAACTGGCCGGAAGACGGTCCCTGTCTAACGCCACGACGTGCGGTCCTTGGGGAACATCCGGAATCTCGAAGTATCCGTTCGCATCCGTCTTGACGGTGCGGACTGAATCCAGGACGACCCAAACGTCGAAGGCGCCCATTGTTCCTGCCAGAGTGCGCAACGTCACGAAGCCTGCCAGCGTGCCGAGAAGCGTCGCGTCGCGCTTTGGGGAGCCTGCCGGAGGGTTGGCTAAGCGCCGGACTACGATACTGATCTCACCGGCCTGGTTTTCGCCGCCGGCGGTGACTTCGCCGGGAGCGGAAACCAGCATGTAAGAGCCGGGAGCAAGAAAATTCCCGAAGACCACTTCGAGGCGGTGGGGGCCGGCCTTCCGAACCCGCAGGAAAAATCTTCCGCCGGAATCCGTGAAAACCTCTTCGCCGCCGATGCGCAACGCGGCGCCGGCGATGGGATTGCCTTTCTCATCTGCCACCTGTCCTTGGAGGAGGTATTTGGGGAAGGAAAGGGCGGGGCCGTGAACCTGCGGCATTCCCTGGTGGTAAAGGAACGAACTGCCGTAGCTGGTATAGCGCACGCTGCCGTCCGGCGCGATGTCGGTGCCGCCTTGCAGTTGCATGTCGCCGATGAGGCGCAGCTCAAATCGCAGGACGAGCGCCTGCTTGAACTGATTTCCCCTGCGGAACGGGATAAGAAAAGTCTGCCATTCGGCGGAGACTTTCAGGAAGTTGGTGAGCAGGCTGCCGCCGAACGCTACCGTAGTTCTGCCGCCGGACCGCGTGGCCAGTTGTGACATGCCCAGATAGGGCGTCACGTTTTCCTGAAGGGTCAGCGCAAACGTATTGAACGCCGCCGAGCCCGAGGGCGCACTGCGGAAGTAACTGGAGATCACTCGCAGGCGGTCGGTGACGGGAAAAGTCACGTTTACCGCGGTGCCGAGATTCCGGTAGGTCTCTGTGCGGGAATCATAGAAGTTGCCTCCAATCTGGAAGCGCGAGAAATTCATGCCGACTCCGAAATGATTGACCGCCGCGGCCAGAGTGGGATACGGCGCGGCCTCCCCCTGCAAGAAATTCTGACGGCCGGCAGTGAGCGTCAGATACGGCTTCACATGAAAATTCAACAGGACATTCTCTTTGTTGGCCTGCGAGGCATTGGGATCGGTGACGGGTCGCCGCTTGGATTTTGAGGAAGAAGGAACTGTGCTGGCAATGACGCGCCGGGCCCGCGGGCGCGTGGTCAGAACGTAGGAAGCTTTGACGGAGACCCATGATTTCTCCGCGTTGAGACTGGAAGCCAGGTAGGGCTTGTTCGCCATGACGCCGCCCGTCACCGCCGAGAGGACCTGGCGGGAGGCTTGCCACTCCACTCCGTGCAGCGAGTGGATGTCGCGGGAGAAGGAGTTGCGAGTGAACGCGCGCAGCCCTGGCTGGAAGCGGTAATCCCCGAAGAACATCCCTAGAGGCTGGTCCGCTCGCGCGGCCTTGAAAAACGGGGTCGAGAAGGTATCCGAGGACACTCCGGCAAAGCCGAGCAGTCCGCCGCGCTTGCCTTTGCGGGCCAGACTCAGCCCGCGCGTGTAAGCATAGCGGCTGCCATCGAAAACGTCGGTCGGCAGCTCCAGGTGGATCATGTCGTCGCCCAGGCCGAGGACATGGCCGAACCGCTGCGTCTTGAGCGAGCCGCCCGCTTTCCATCCTTGCGAGGCGCCGAGACCAAACTGGCCTTCGTAGTTCTGCGTGTAAACTTTCAGGCCTCCGCCGGTGGCGCGATACAAAGAGGAAGTGCCTCCCTGGACTTGGAACACCTGCGCGGCGGCGGAAGCCGCCAGCCAATTCCAGGCACACCCCAGCCACAGTGCGCCCAGCACCACGCGGCAGGGACGATGGCCCGTTCCTTGGGGCATCCTCTACTCCCGTTACTCACTCCTGGCCAGCAACGCTTGCGGGACTTCTTGCTCCACGCGAAACTTTTCAAATCGAAGGACGATCCTGGTCGGCGGCTGCTCCGGCTTCCAAGGCAGGTACACGTGCCGCTTGTACTGAGGAAACAGCGGGAAGCCTCCATAAACCAGTTTCTCTTTCTGGTTCGAAAGCGTCACTTCTTGCAGCCTTCCCAACCGGGGACTGCCATTCGCAACGACCAGCGACAGCTTTCCGTTCCTCGCGTCGAACCCCGGCAGCGTTACGAAAATATCTTGTTCCTGCAAGGGCTCCTCCTGGTTGAGGTAAACCACGTGAGGAAGCTGGATCTGAACCGCGATCCCGGTGTCGGGAGGGGTCAGCGCAAAGGTCGAGTAAATGACAAACCAAGTCGGCACGGTCTCGGCTCTGGCTTCATAAAAGACGAGATGGGTCTGCTTCGGTGGAATGCGCGCCCCCATGGTGGAAAGCTTCACCTGGAGATTCTTGTCCAGCGGCTGAAAGGAGAGCTCGCCCTCTTCGGTGGCGCGGAAGCTCTTGGCTTCGACCACTACGCTCATGGGCACCACCCCGTCGTTGACCAGCTCGATCTTTCCCCTGATCACCTTGCCCTTGTGTTGCACGATGACAGGCCGCACGATCTGGCCGAAGACGGGAAGAGAACCGAGCAGAAGGGTGAAAACCATCCCCCACGCTGCCCTTTTTGCCGAAGCATTGAGGAATCGGATGCAATGTGTCATAAGGCTCCTTAGAGAACCTGCGCCTGCAGGCTGAGTGTTCCGTTGTAAGTTCCGGCGGGAAGATTGGGCTGTGTCGTCAAATTAATGAACAGGCCCAGGGTGTCGCTGCGCGTGCCGGTCTTGTTCGCTCCCGAAATGCCCAGCGTATAAATCTGGCGGCTGGCGCCCGCGGAGCCAAATGGGCCGGTTCCTGTGAACGCCACCGGCGCGCCGGCGTTGATGCTGGTCAAGATGTTTGCGGAAGGGATATTGTTCCCGGCGCCGTTCGCCAGCGCCGCGGTGGACGAAGTGAAGTAGCCGTAGAGCGACAGGGTCGGGCTGCCGGCGGGATTCAAGGCCCAGTTTGTCGTTACGGTAACAGTCGGGGCCCCTGCCGTGGGGCCGGTTCCCGGCACCAGCGTGAAGTTGACGGCCGCGGCGCTGACGGTCACTGAAATAGACTGCTGGACCACGGCGTTCAGCGTCACGTTGGTAATGTTGGAAAAACTCTGTCCCTGGGCCAAGCGGGGCGCCATCATCAGGAGGCTCAGGAAGGCCACCGCAATCCCGCCATTCCGCGCTGCCTGCATCATGCGATTCATTGCTTTCTCCCTTTCCAATGCCATTCCAAGTTCGCTATTGCCCCTTGCTGCACGATCCCCACCCCAACTGCTGTCGCGCGGCCGGGCAAAAAACGGAGCGGCAGCGCGGGGATTTCTCCCCACGCCGCCTTCCTTGCGGACCCATTCAAGAAATGGAGGCAAGGAAACATCGTGCTCCTTACAGCGCCTGAGCTTGCAGGCTCAGGGTTCCGGTGTAGGTTCCGGCCGGCAGGTTCGGCAAGCTGGTCAGGTTGATTGACATATCCAGCGTGTCGTTCCGCGTACCGGTTCGAGTCGCCGCCGTGATGCCCACTGAATAAATCTGATTGCTGGCGGCCGCCGCGCCAAACGGTCCAGTGGCTGTAAACGCCACCGCGCCGCCGGCGTTGACGCTGCCCAAGACGTTGGCGGTGGGGATGTTGTTCCCGGCGCCGTCCGTCAAGGCTGCCGCCGCGGAGGTGAAGTATCCCCACAGCGACATCGTCGGGTTGCCGTTCAAGCTCCAGTTCGTGGTCACGGTCAGCGAAGGGGCTCCGGTCGTAGGACCCGTTCCAGGAACCAGGTTAAAGTTGACGGCCGCCGCGCTTACGCTTACTGCGATGGATTGGCTCACCACCGCATTCAGCGCCACGTTGGCCACGTTCGAGTTGGTCTGCGCCTGGATTGCGCCGGGAAGCATCGCGAGGATGCCCAGCACCGCCAGAAACGCAGTTGCTTTTACTTTTCTGTTCATCTGCATCTCCTTTGTCAGCTTTTCGATATGTCCACTTGCTACACATCTGGTTCCTTTCGGGGGGAACCACCCGTTCTATCGGCGCGGAAGCGAATAGGACCATTTTGGAACTGGCAATAGTACGAAAGTACTAACCGGATGTGCCAAATTCGGGACCTATCGTGGACTTGTTGCCCGGCCCGCACCGCGACGGTCTCTTCCTCTTGCTCGGTCGGATTGAAATCGGGGTCAAGCGGTCCCTGCCCAACGCAACGCAGTGCTGGCAAGGGTTTATGGCCTGCCAGACCGGCCGCTTCTGGATCCCTCTGCGTGTCTCTGTGCGTGCGGTTGTCTTGGAGCGGCGGCCTTGCGGCGTTTCCTGTCCCGCGGAGCAATCGCCGGAAAACGTACCAAACAAGGCACCCGTCCCTAATTGGGAAAACCCCGGTTCATTTTGGGACCAGTGAGGGCGCGCAGCCGATGAACGAGATTGAAATATCCCGATCCGCATTTGGAAGGAGGACCTGGGGGATGAACGAGGACAAATTCAGTCTGAAAGCACGGCGAACTACCCGAATCCCGTTGCGGATTCCTGTCCACCTGATCGTTCAGGAACAGGATGGCCGGACCCGAACATTGGATGGGTGGACAATGATCGTGAACGTTCATGGGGCCAGAATCGAATGCAAGCGCCAGTTTGTACTCCACGAAGAAGTCCTCCTCCAAGTTCCATCTAACGGGAAGGCCCAGAAGGGAAAGGTGGTGTGGGGCGGATCGCAGGCGAACAAGAACGGGTACTACGAATTTGGATTGGAAATGGAAAGCCCCGAGAATCTGTGGGGGGTAGGATTTCCGCCGTCCGACTGGAGTTCGAACCGCGCCGCGGCCGCCGCTGAACTGGGTGATCCGCCCATCGCGACTGCGCCCGGAGGGGTCTCGCCTGAAACCGACCTGCCGTCTATTCAGGAACAAAAAGCTGCCGAGATCACTGCTCCAACCCACGCTGTAGAGCCGGTAGGCCAACCTGCATTCGCAGACGAGCCAACGGCTCCTATGGATCCCACGCCTTCGCGAGTCGAGTCGTCCCTCCCGATGTCGGAAGCTCTCCCCCCAATTGTGAACCTCACGGCTGAGCTCTCCGAGTGGGAAACGGTCCTGAAGGAACAGCCTTTCAGTGTGAGCCCGCGCGATCATGGCGTATTGCAACAGCCGGCTGGGGCAATGGGAATCGGGCTGAATTTCCCCTGGCAAATTTCCGAAGAAACGCGCCCCGACATTCTTGCTCTCTCGCCCAGACCGGTGGGCCTGGCCACCGCAAATCTCGAACCTCCACTACCCGGAAACGGGAGTGTCGCTCCGGCGACCCTTTCGCTCGGACCCTTGGCAAACGTGGGGGGACAGACACCTGCCACCGACCGCCTCTCGGAAATATTCAACGAATTGGTCGAATCCGCTCTGCAAGCCAGGCTTCTCGGTCTGGCCGAGCGGCTGGGCGCGCGAGTCGAAGCGCGGATTGCAGAAACTGAGACCACTACTCTGGCCCGCATTGAGCAGCAGGTCCTCCGTGTGGCCTCGTCGCAGAGCGAACGCCTGGAAAAACACGCGGTGGAGATTGTAGCGGACCAGCAACAGCTTTTGGAGCAAAACGTCCAGAAGTTCCTTCAAACCGTCGAAGCAGGCGCGATCCACCGGCAGCAAGAGTTCCTCGAAAACAGCAGGCGGGTGATGCGAAACGAAGTGACGGAGGTGATTAAGTCCGGCAAAGCGCAGCTTCAGCAGGAAACCTCCGAACTGGCTTCGACCGCCCGGACCAGCCTGCGGCAGAGCCTGGACCAGGAGTTGCCATCGCTCGGAACGCAATTTGTCGAGCAGTGCCGCGTCCAGGCCGAACAATTGCTGGCCGGCCAGATGGAGGAGTTAAACCGGCGGTGCTCCGACCGTGTCCACGAAGCCGAGCAGGGCGTGAATCAACGCATGGGAAAAATTGTCGAGGAGGGCACGACCCGGTTTGTGGCCGGGTTCGAGGCCCGCTCGGAACTGCTGCGAGCACAGTCCTGCGGCCAGCTCGAACAACAGATTGAGCAGATCAACAGCCAAGCGCGGCAGGCGTTCCTGCGGCACATTGTCACCGAACTCAACCAACGGCAGCAGCTCTGGCTCCAACAGGCCCAGAAGGATCTGAACGATCTGGCGGAGCAAAATCTCCAACAGACCCGTCGGAGCCTCTCCCAAGTAATGAGGGTACTTGGCGAAGCCCTGATTCGGGGGGCGTACCAGGAAGTCGGAGGGCTGGAAGAGGCGTCATCGGATCTCCGCCGGCAAGACGATGTTCCGGAGACACCACGCCTCGCAGAAAGCGGAGGTTGCTACCAGTTATTGAAGACCATGGAGTCGTGAGCGGGAATCCCTATGACAAACTTATGGAATCAGAATGTCGGCGGCACTTCCTTCAAGGCGGAAGCAGCTTGCCGCTCCAGCAACCCCCTCGACGGGAGGTAATGCATCATCATGTCTATCAAGAGCCGCCTGGCAAGCATCTCTCTGTTCGACCAGTTCTCTGAAGACGAGCTGGAGCGCTTGATTGAGATCAGTCGAACGGAGTCGTTCGCTGCCAATTGCACGGTGTTTTCCGAAGGGGACCCACCCGACAAGCTGTACCTGATTCTTACCGGCAAGGTAGCCATCTGGAAAGAGCAGGTAGACAGAGGCAAGGTCGCTCTGGGTACTCTGGGGAAAGGAGACTTCTTCGGGGAGATGGCCCTCGTGGAGCAGTCGCCGCGCTCTGCATCCGTCACCACCCTCGAACCCTGTGAGTTTTTTGTCCTGGGACGGGATGACTTCATGGCGCTCCTTTCGCAGTCCCCCCGCTTGGTTCCCGCGGTGTTGGCCGGCATGGTGAGCAAGCTCGACGCCACCAACGAACAGTTCTTGTCCGAGGTGCTGGAGAAGCAGAAGCTCTACGTGCAGATGGAGCGGGAACGGCAGCGGTCGCTGGCTCAGATTGCGGCCATTTCCAATGAGGCCAACACCATCGAAGAAGCCATGCAAGTCGCCGTAAAGGAAGTCTGCGCCTATACCGGCTGGCCCGTCGGCCACGTATACGAGGTCAGCGGGGATAGCCAAGAGGACCTGTTTTCCTTGTCGGTCTGGTCTCTGAAGGACCCGGAGCGGTTGGAACCCTTTCAGAAGCTCAGTGAAATGACTCATTTTCCCTCCGGAGTAGGACTGCCGGGCAGAGTGCTGGCTAGCGGGAAGTCCGTCTGGATCGAAGATTTGCTTCATGATCCCAATTGCCCTCGCGCACGAGTTGCGATTCAGTGCGGCCTTCGATCGGCCTTCGGAATCCCCGTCGAGGTGGGAATGCGGGTTGCCGCCGTCCTGGAGTTCTTTTCCGATCAACCGAAAGAGCGAGACCTACTCTTGTTGGAAACAATGTCCCTGGTTGGGAACCAGCTCGGCCGGGTGATTGAGCGGAAGAAGTACGAGGAGCAATTGCTGCACAATGCGTTTCACGACGCCTTGACGGACTTGCCAAACCGGGCACTCTTCCTCAATCGGCTCGGGGTGTCCTTGGCGCGGATGAAACGAGAAGAAAATTATTTGTTTGCCGTTCTTTTCTTGGATCTCGACCGTTTCAAGGTAATCAACGACAGTCTGGGGCACCTCATCGGGGATCAAGTGCTCGTGGAAATCGGCCAGAGACTTCAGACCTGCGTGCGGGCCGTGGATACCGTGGCTCGTTTTGGAGGGGATGAGTTCGCCATTTTATTAGAGGATGTCCAGCACTGGAGCAACATCCCTCGGGTCGTGGAGCGGATTCGAAAGAAATTGCAGGTGCCCGTGCGCATCGAGGGTCGCCAGGAGCTGGTCAGCGCGAGTATCGGAATTGCGCTGAGTGCGCCCGGTTACGAGCAAGCCGAGGAACTGATGCGAGATGCCGACACGGCGATGTACCAGGCCAAAACGAAAAGCCCGGGACGCCACGAGGTCTTCGAGCCCAGGATGCACCAGAACGTTGTGAAGATGCTGCTCTTGCAGAGCGACCTGCGGTGTGCTCTGGAGCAACAGCAGTTAGAGCTCCATTACCAACCCATCCTCGCGCTGGAAACCGGGCAGATCGTCAGCTTCGAGGCGCTCCTGCGCTGGCGACATCCCACGCAGGGCCTTCGCTCGGCCGGAGAGTTCCTTCCCGTGGCGAAGGAAACGGAATTGATTTTTCCGATCACCGAATGGATCCTCCAGGAAATTTGCCGCCAAACGCGCCTCTGGCAGGATCAGTTCTCCACGAGTCCACCGTTTCTAGTGAATTGCAATCTGCCGGGCAAGTATTTTGCCAGACAAAACCTCATCGAAGAAATCCTGGCGCTTGTCTCCAAATATGGAGTGAACCCTTCCAATCTGCGGCTGGAGATTACCGAAGATGATCTCATCAGCAACCCGGAAGCTGCTGCGCAAGTTCTCTCCAGCCTGGATCAAGCCGGGATACAGATCCTCATTGACGATTTTGGCACGGGGTATTCCTCGCTCAGCTACCTTGCCACTCTGCCGGTTAGCGGGCTGAAGATTGACCGGTCGTTCATCGCCGGTTTGGATCAAGGGGAGAAAAACGCTGCGATTGTGCGCTCCATTGTCTCCTTGGGGCAGAACCTGGGACTCGAGGTGATTGCCGAAGGCGTAGAAACGGAAGCGCAACTGGACTTCTTGCGAGAACTGAACTGCCAATATGTGCAAGGATTTTACTTTTCCCGGGCTGTGGAGCGAGATGCGGCGACCCGGTTGTTTCAAGAGGGGATTCGGATCACCACGGAGAAGACAGCCGCAACGATCTGTTGAAAACAATCCGAGATCATGATTGGCGAAACAGAAGGGCGGAGCGACTCTGCCATGCAGCCTACTGCCGCACACCTCCAGTTGCGCATCGGCATTCATAGCGGGCCGGTCTATCGCAGGGCGGATATCAACGGAAATCGGAACGTGGTTGGCGGCGGAGTCAACGGGGCGTATAGTTGTAACCACCGGGAGGCCCAAAAAAACCTTATTCCGGGTTAAGCAGATGACCGCATCCTAGGAGATTTCGGCGATGATTCCCTCGCATCAGCCTTCCCGATCTCGTTTGGTTTTGCGAGTGGCATTGGCCGTTTCGCTGGGAGTAACGGTAGCGCCGCTGCTGTGTGCCCAAATACCCAGGGTAGCTCCCGGCGGTATCGTCAATGCAGCGAGCTTCTCGGCGACGCCCTTGGCGGCGGGGAGTCCGGCGAGCGTTTTTGGAGCCAACCTGGGACCCGCAACGCCCGTGTTTCCCAATACCCCGCCATTCCCACCACGCTCGGGGGAACCACAGTGCGAATGAACGGGATTCCCGTGCCAATCAGTTACGCGTCGTCCTCGCAATAGAACATTCAGGTCCCGTGGGAATTAGCAGGCCAAACCACGGCATCACTGACCGTAACGACCGGGAGCGGAACCAGCGCCGCAGCCAACAAGCGGACAGATCATGTGCTATCAAAAGCGGACACTTCACGTGCTAACGACAGCGCAGAATTTCTCGCAGGAGGTGGTGCAGGAGTTCCAGGTGAGCACCGCGAACTTCGATGCTTCCACGGGCATCACGGAGGCAGGCAGGGTGAACATCGTGACGCGCAGCGGGGGAAATCAATATCACGGGACCATTTTCGGGTATTTCCGGGACAATGAATATGCGGGTTATCCCGGACTGTGTCGCGCGGTTCCTCGGCCGAATCCCACGAATGATCCCGTGATTGCCGAGTTCAATGAGGTTCAGACGAACCCGGAGTTTTCCCGGCGTCAGTTCGGAGGCATGTTCAGCGGGCCGCTGATTCGCGACAAGGTTTTCTGGCTAGCTGCCCTCGACAACACCACGCAGCGTTCCGTGGCGACATTCGATCCGGGCTTTGCCGAGTTCGATGAGTTTATTCGAATCAAGCCGCGGCCGCTGCGCGACCTGATGCACAATTATCGTCTGGATTGGCGGGCCAATCAGGACCACAGCTTCTTCTGGCGCTTTTCCCGGCAACGGTTCTTCGCCCAGAAAGGGGGCACCGGTTTTACGGACCAGGAAGGGAACCAATTCAACCGCTCCTACACGGTCATGATGGGCTGGACGGCGATTTTCTCCCCGACCTTTATCGGGGATTTCCGGGCTGGCTTTGACCGCTCGCACATCCTGCAAAAACCGGTCCTGGACTCTGTGGAACCCGCGCGTCTCTACGCCCCCGGACTCCCCTACATGGGCCAGGTGAACGTGTCGGGCACCAGCATGAGTTTCGGTGCCCGCAACAACATTCCGAATGAATCCCTGGCGCCGCGCGTGGAGTTCGTCAGCAACTTCACCTATAACCAAGGTTCCAACACCTGGAAGTTCGGGTTTGATATCGAGCGGCAGCCGTGGTGGCTCATGTGGCGGTATGAATATCCCTTGAGCGTAACTGTATTCAACCCTCCGCAGGCCCGCGGCGCGAATATTCCTGTTCCCGGCGTGTACGATGATTTGGGCGATCTATTCCAGTTGCCGATCGCCACGTTTAGTTTTGGGATGGGCAAGACTCCGGTTCTCCCCGGCTATGCGGCAGATAAAGTGAGGGTCCGGTATCGGTACCAGTTCTACGGCGGCTCCATCTATCGAGCCACTCCCGGGTTGACCTTGAACTGGGCGCTTAACTATTCCTACGAACCCTTTGCCGTCAATTGGGACTTGCCGAAACCGGCGTCGCTCCGCACCATCCTGAATGGCAACGTGAACCCCACGCGGAGAGACAATAACAATATTGCTCCCATGGTGGGATTCGCCTGGGATCCAACGGGAAGCGGACAAACTTCGATTCGGGGCGGATTCGGAATCTACTACGGAACTCTGGGGACTAACTCGCTTTCCCGGGAACGGGGGCTCATCGCGCCCCTGGGGCAGAGTTACGTAGGCGTGCCCGGAGCCTTTGTCACCAACCCGCTCACGGGCCAGGGAACTCTGGCCTTCCCCAACGCAGCGGCCAACGCGCGGGCGGGGATATTTCGCCTGGCTGACCTGGTTCGCTTCCTCCCGGCCATTCGGACGGGCTTAGAACAAAATATCTTCACGGGGACCAATGAAGACCTCTCGGTGAGGAATTTTGATTATTTGCGGGGCAGTTCCGACCCTATCATCCACCCCAACTTCACGATGCCGTACTCCTTGCAGTACATGCTGGGCGTACAACGCCAGTTTGGGGCCGACTGGTTCACCAGTGTGAGCGGCGTCCATAACATCACCAATCACGTCTCCGGAAACTGGGATATGAACCGGCAATTCCGCCCAGCGAGTCATGGAGGGAAGCTGGACGAGAATTTGAATCGGGTTCCGATCCAGGTGTCCGATGGGAAATCAACCTACAAAGGCATGGCCGTCTCCCTTCGCAAGCGCCTGTCCGACCGGTACCAGCTTGGCGCTGCCTATACGCTTTCCAGGGCAAGTGAGACCAACTTCAGCGTTAACTTCGACAATCGCATGGATGGCTTTGGTCCGGGTGCGGTCGACCGGACACAGCTCTTGAACCTGAGTGCGGTCATGCAGTTGCCGTGGGATGTGCAAGTCGCGTTTGTGAACTCGATGGAGAGCAAGGCGCCGTTCAATCCGTTCCTTACCCAATTGGATTTGAATGGCGATGGGACACAAAATGATCGGCTTCCCGGCATTTGTCAAAACTGTGTCAATCGAGGGGCTTCCAAGAACGACCTGCGCCAGGCGGTGGACGACTTCAACCGAACCTACGCGGGCCAGAGAGACACGCTGGGCACCACCATCCGGACCATTGCACTTCCGGGAGATTTCCAGACCGGGGATTCGACGATTACACAGGATATTCGTGTGACGAAGAAGTTCCGATTCACCGAGCGGTTGAGTACAGACATCATGGCGGAAGTCTTTAACCTCTTCAATGTGGCGAACCTGACCTATCCATCCTCCGCTGGAAATCTTTTCAGCAGCGGATTTGGACGGCCCAACGCGCGCGTGGACAACGTGTTTGGATCAGCCGGACCGCGTTCGATGCAGTTTGCGCTCCGAATAAACTTCTAAGGGTAAGCAACCCGCGGGAAGGAGGTACTGTGCGACGGCAAACATTTCTGGCAGCGTGGGCAGTTCTGGTTTCCATTTCCGTGGCGCCAGTGCCTCTGCCCGCGCAGCAGCAGCAACCATCGGCAGAGGCAGGCTCGCTCTCCCCCGATGAACTCACGGGGAAAAAGTTCTTTCTCCAACGATGTTCTATCTGCCATTTGCCACAACAGCCGGCTCCCCAGCGAAGCTATGGCCCGCCGTTAGACCGGTTGTTTGCGGGGGGCGCCACAAGCGCAACGGAGACACGAGTTCGGGAGGTGATCCGGCGGGGCGGACCCAGCGGCATGCCTGGCTTCCAATATGGATTGGAGCCTGCAGAGATCAATCAGATCATTGCGTACTTAAAAACACGGAGTACACCCTAAGGAGAAGGCGCTATGAGGGGCCGAAGTTTACGGAATCAGGTAGTTGTCTTGCTGGGGGCGGTCAGCATGGGGTTGTTGGCTGTTCCTACAGCCCATTCGCTCCACCTTGCTTCCGACAAGGGGTTGACTGCCGGGGCCATCCTGAGAGGGGAAGTGAAGGGACCGTCAGGGGAAGTCTTGGAAGGGGTGCCCGTTTCCGCCCGCGCGGACGGGGAAACAATCACTACCAGCGTGTACACCAATGAGGCGGGCAGCTATGAGTTTCCTCCTTTGCATGAAGGCAACTATCGGGTCTGGGCGCAAGCGGTTGGGTTTGAAGCCGCGCAGCGCCAGGCGCAAATTGGCCGGAGCGGGCCCGTGCAGCTCCCCTTCAGCCTGAAGCAGCTCGCCGACTTCACCCGACAGCTCTCGGCTCAAGAGTGGCTGGCTGCCTTGCCGGAGGACACGGCCGCGAACCGGCGGATGAAGATCGTCTTCCGAAACAATTGTTCGGGCTGCCATCCGGCAAGTTACGTCCTGCAAAACCGGTTTGATGAGGAAGGCTGGAAGCGGATCATCACTTACATGGAAAAGACCGATGCGAATGGAGGGCGACCCGCGCCGGACGCGCCCCTCTATAATCCCATGATCCGCTATTTTAAGGATGACCTGGCCGCTTATCTGGCCCGGATGCGCGGACCGGGACCTTCTCCCATGAAGTTCCAGCCATTCCCTCGGCCTCGAGGCGAGGCGGCTCGGGTGGTGGTCACCGAGTTCGATATACCGGGCTGGGAAACCGGACAGCCGGTAATCCAGAATGGCAGTATTTGGTCCGAGGGTACTCCGTCGCTACAAGAGTCGCGAGCGCCCCATGATGCGGTTGTGGATGCCAACGGCATTGTGTGGATCGCCGCGAATGATCACGACCGCACGGAAAATGAAAGGACCGTTATCAGGCTCGATCCACGGACTGGAGAAACCAAGAATTATCAAGTGCGGAATCCGCATCGCGGGAGGGCGATGAATAGCCACGGCATTGTCGTGGATCAAAAAGGAGTCCTTTGGTTCAACGCCGGCGGTGGCTTAGGAAAATTGGACCCGAAAACAGATAAGCCCGAGTGGATCGAGCCTCCCCGAGGAATGTCCGGGGTAGGCGGAACCTTGGACGTGGACCCGGCCGGCAACGTCTGGATTTCGGCGAATGTGGGCGCGCTGCGATATGATCCGGCCACGGGCAAGTTCACGGAATTTCGTTCTCTGGATCGCCGAGCGGGCACCTATGGCGTCGCTGCGGATTCCGAAGGCAATGGCTGGTGGGCGCAACTGACGATTGATACGGTGAACAAATCGGATATTCAGACGGGAAAATCCGAACCCGTGGTGCTTAACCCCGTTCCGTTGGATATCCCCATTAGCGCGGAGGAACGCAAGGTCTATGAATTGTCGGGAGCGGCAAACAATGTAGGTCCTCCCGGCAGTCAAGGGCCGCGTCGTCTCTCTGGGGATAAGAACGGGAATACGGTGTGGGTAGCGAATTTCCTGGGCGATAACCTTGCGCGGATTGATATTAGAACAAAGCGGGTAACTCACTATCCGTTGCCGGGCGCCAGTCCTTATCAGCTTTATGGTCTGTATGACACGGTGGTGGATAAGAAAGGGGTTGTTTGGGCAAACCTCCAGAATTGCGATTGCGTGGGGAAGTTCGATCCCAAGACAGAGCAATGGACCCTGTATCCTCTCCCTACGCGAGGGACGGAATCTCGGTTCATTGATGTGGATAATTACAAAGATGCCGTCGAGGTTTGGATCCCCTACTGGCGGACTAACAAGATGGCACGGATGCAATTCCGTACCCAAGGGCAGACGGTCCAACGCAGTTCGGTTCAATAATAAGGAGGAAAGGTCATGTTCCGATACGGGAGTCGAGCTGGTTTAGCAGTGATCGTGACGATGGGCGTGCTCGCCTGCACGGAATCGCTGCGAGCCGCAGATGACCGGGGTACTGTCGAAGGTGTGGTGAAGAGTTCGGCCGGCCGGCCGCTCCCGGGCGCCTTCGTCAAACTGAAAAATGCGCAGCGGCGGCTGACGTTCCTGGTCATCACGCAGGAGCAGGGCCGCTATACCGCCACCGACCTGCCGCCAGGAAAGTACACCGCGCAGGGCGTTGGCAATGGTTTCGAGAGTTCCTGGTCGGCGCCGGTGGAGGTAGCGGCCGGAAAAGTCGCCAAGCTGGACTTGTCGCTCACGAACAAAATGGGACCGCTGATGCCCGCCTCCTGGCCGGGAAGAGTCCCGGAAGCGGCAACGGTGGATATGAACTTGCCGGAGGGAGCGGGCAAACAGATCGTGACCACCCGCTGCACCAGTTGCCACGACCTTGACGATCACCCCGTCCTGCGAACCCGGGACACCCGGAAACGATGGCAGAACACCGTCAATTCCATGCGGCAGAACATCCGGAACCAGGGACTCAAAGACCTGACCGAGGAGGAAGCGAAAACGCTGGTGGACTATTTGGCGACCAACTTTAAGCCCGAGATGGACTACGACGACAACAGCCGCTTGCCCAGGACTCTATTGCAGGGAAAAGCCAGAAAATATCGGGTGGTGCAATATAACATCGAGAACGATGAGGCGGAACCGCACGACATCGCCGTGGATCCGTATGGCAACGGCTGGGCGAACCAGCGCACCGGCGGCAAGTTGGGCCGCCTGGACGGAAAAACACTCGAATACAGCGAGATCTCGCTTCCAGCCGGCAAAGCAGGAATCGCGCGCCCCGGAAACCTGCAAATTGATTCCAGAGGGATCGCCTGGTTGCCGGATGCAAGCGCGGATCGCCGGTGGCTGAGCCTGGACACCAAGACCGGGGAGTTCAAGAGTTACCCCTTCCCAACGACCATCCGCGGCGGTCCGAATGGAAACAGCATGGCGGTTCACCCGGACGGGAGCATCTGGTCGTCAGGGCCAGGCGCAGCCCGGAGATTGGACCCCGCCACCGGGGAATTCAAAGAATATGATTCCCCTACCTGGCTCAAGACCAAGCTGAATCCGGGCGGGTATGGAATCGCGATCGCCGGCGACGGGAAAGTGTGGTTTGCAGAGAGCGGCGCAGACCAGATGGCCAAGGTGGACCCAGCCACGGGCATTGTCGAGGAGTTCAAAATCCCCGTCGCAGGTAGAGTGCTTCCTCGGCGGATGGGGCCGGATGGAGAGGGCAATATCTGGGTCGGCCTATGGTATGCCGGCAAGCTGATGAAGATTGATGCCAAGAGCAATGAAATGACCAGCTACAATCCTCCCACGCCGACGTCCGGGGCCTATTCGGTGAGCGTGGACAAGAAAAACAACCTGGTCTATGTGAGCTTCCAGCAGGTTGACAAGATCGCTCGCTTCAATCCTAAAACTGGAGAGTGGGTGGAGTACCCCCTGCCAGAATCGGAGTCGGATACGCGGAGGATCGAGGTTGACAAGACCAATCCCAAGCGGATCTGGTGGAGCGGAACCATCACGAGCCGCATGGGGTTCCTCGACATTCTCGAATGACTGTGCCGTGTTCGTGGTGGTCGAGCCTTCAGCGGCAGCTCTCTCGGCTGAGGTGCTCCCAAGTGCTTCGACCATTTTTTCAGTCAGAATAAGGATAGTCGGGGTTAAGAACGAATCTATTTCCTCACGCGGTACCCAGAAGAAAGCACACTGATTTCGGCCGTAAGCTGCGTCCACTCCCGCAATGAAATCGTTTCATCCCGGATTTCCGGTTTGAAATCGCGGAAGAAACTTTTCGCTGACCTCCAACGTCAATATTGATGCAGGTTTCAGCATTGACGATGGCTTCAGGAGGGCCCCACCGAATGGGTGAGAGCGAAAAGCAGCCGATTCAACTGTCGTTCAACCGGTTTTTGCGGGTTGGGTTTCAGGGATCGCGGGTCACATCCAAATGGCGGCTTGATTCTGATTCGGGAGTCGGACGAACGACTGGGATTCGGGGAACTTATCGAACAGTACCTGACGGACTCTCGGGCAAGTCATGCGCGGTTTTCCTTTGCGGACCTTTTGCGACAGTCGGTCTACAGCCGCTTGGCCGGTTACCAGGATGCGAACGATGCCGAGCGGCTGTCCCAGGACCCTCGGAAAGAAAAAGGAGTGCTCGGTTCGACGCAAATGGGTGTATATTCTTTATCGTCGGAACGCCAAGGCGTTAATTCCGCCTAAGGAGGAATCGGAGACATGAATACCAAAGAACGTGAACGAAGGCGGTTCCTGAAGCAGGGTGCCGCGCTGGCCGGTTTGGCGGCCGTGGGAGGGATTGGCGTGGCGCGCGGCCAAGAGTGGCGCAGCAAACTCCCCCCCCTCCCCGATCCGAAGGAGCGCACCGAGTTCGTGCCCGAAGACAAGATACCCTTGGATCACGTCTTGCGCGACCCCTGGACCGGAGAACCGATGCGGGACGAGGCGGGGGACTTGGTCGTGGACTGGACCGGAACCCCGCAGTGGGAAGCCTACCAAAAAAATATCCGGGCTATGGCTGGCCCGCGTTACGGCAGAGTCAAAGACACCCGCCTCTACGGCGAACGTTCCCGTTTTGATACCACGCATCGCAGAGGCCATGACGGCGCGGGGTTTTCGTGGGGGCGGGGCGGCGGGAGTGGCAGAGCCATTATGCCCACCTCCACCAAAGACGAATTCGCTTCGCTGGAAGGTCCACTGGATGCTCAATTAGGGATCATCACGCCCAGCGGGCTGCATTTCGTAGATGAGCATGGTGAGGTCCCGGAAATCGACCCGCGGCAGCATCGTCTCACCATCCACGGCATGGTGGACCGGCCGATGACGTACACGATGGAAGATCTGATACGCCTGCCTTCGGTATCGCGAGTTCATTTCATTGACTGCAATTCCAACAACACCACCAGCCACTGGACGCGGCTGCAGCCTTGGGCGACCGCTGGACAGTGTTTTTCGGAGGGAAGTTGCAGTGAATGGACCGGGGTGTTGCTGTCCACCTTGCTGGAGGCCACTGGCGTGAAAAGAGGGGCGAAATGGTTCTATGCGGCGGGAGCTGACGCATATAACCAAGCCTGGGCCATTCCGATGTGGAAGGCCCTGGACGACGCGATCGTTGCCTACGGGCAAAATGGCGAGTGGGTGCGACCCGAGAATGGGTTCCCCGTCCGGCTGGTGCTCCCGGGCTTCCAAGGGACCATGATGATCAAGCGGCTGCGGAGCATCAAGGTCACCGACGAGCTGGCCCAATTCCACAGGGAATACCGTGAAATATTCCCGGATAACAAAATCACCTGGTTCCGGTTTGAACATCCGCCAAAATCGTGCATCTTGCGTCCTTCGGGGGGAATGCAAGTCCCCAAGGGCGGATATTACGAAATCCGGGGTGTGGCTTGGTCCGGCGGGGGCAAGATCACGAAGGTCGAAGTCACCGTGGACGGCGGGAAGACGTGGAAAGAGGCGCAGATTCAGCAGCCCGTGTTTTCCAAGGCCCACACTCGGTTCGTCTTTCCCTGGAGTTGGAACGGGGAGGAGACGATAGTCGCGGCCCGCTGCACCGACGAGCGGGGCGCCACTCAGCCGACGACGGCCCAGCTTGCCAAAGTCAAGGACCGGGACATAGACATCGCCACAGGTAAGGGGCTGAACACTTTCAACCGCTTCAATGCCCCGCAACCCTGGAAGATAGACCGTCAAGGGAAGGTGACCAATGCGATATTTACGATTTAAGCAGCTCGTCTCCGGGATCGTCTTATCAGCCAGTGTCGGCTGCGTTGCGGCGCTGGCGCAGACGGCCCCCCTTAGCAGCGTGGGCACCCCCGCCACCCCGGAAGACATCGGGTCCTACGGATGGACTTCCGGTCCTTCGGGAAAGGGCCTTCCGTCCGGGAAGGGTACCGCCAAGGAAGGCGCGGCGATTTACATGGTGAAGTGCGCCATGTGCCACGGGCAAGACTTGCAGGGAGTCCCGGGGACCCCAGGTGGTTTGTCCCCTCTGATGGGCCGTCGTCTGGCAGGAGCCAACAGCGTGCCTCTCTATCAGATGCCCCCGGGTAAGACATCCAATCATGCTTGGACGATGGGCTCGGCAACGGCGGTATTCAACGTGATCGCCGTGGAGATGCCGTACTATCGTCCCGGAACGCTTACCGCCGATGAGGTTTACAAGCTCACGGCATTCATCCTCGCCAAGAACACCATCATCAAAGAAGACGAGGTGATGGACCGCGAGACACTCCCGAAAGTCCAAATGCCGAATCGTGGTAATGCCCCGGGTCTGAACGACGCGATTTATATGGATATGAATAAGCGGGGCTGCTTTAAGACTTACGGAGAGTGCCGCGACCCCTAAAGAATTTCAGATAGTCGTTCTATGTTCAGAATTCCGAGTCAATAGTAGGTGCGCTTTGTGCCCGGTTCGTGTAAAATAACGGAACTCGGACAAGCAGCCCGAGAGTCAAAACAAAGGAGGAACTCCAATGAAAGTGGTTGGTCGAACGATTGTTTTCATAGCAATTGTCTGCGCCGCGATCGGCGTCATGATGTTGTTGCGCACTGAGAGGAGGGTCGCGGCCCAGCAGGCGGGCAGCGCCACGAACCGATCTGACCAGGGGATTACCGGGCCCTACAACGTGGACCCGAACTGGCCCAAGCCGATGTCCGGCTGGTCTGGCCACGAGGGATGGACTTGGGGATCGGTACAAGGCCTCTACGTGGAGAATTCCAACCGGATCTTCGTCGCCATGCGCGGGGAGCTGCCGGAGTTGTCTCCCCGGCAGGATCCGGTTGTGGTGCAGCTCAAGACGGCATCCGGCACGGCTGCCGTTCAGCTCCCGAATGCCCGACAGAACCGCTCGGCCGACAGCCCGGGAGAGGCGGGACCATACCCCGGTCGAGTGGAGGGCAAGGACTACCGGTGGGAGCACATCATTCAGGTATTCGACAGCCAGGGCAATCTGAAAGAAGAGACGAATTCCGTTTGGAAGCAGTGGGACTCGCTCTTCAAACCGGCCGATATCCCTGCTACCGGGCGCGGGCGCGTGCACAAGATCTTGATCAGCCCGTACGATCCCGAGAAGCGCATCTGGGCGATTGACGACGGGAACCAGTTGATCCGCATCTTCAGCAACGACGGGAAGCGGCTCTTGCAGACCATTGGCACGCCTCAAACGACTACCGAGAGGAACTGCAAGGCGACCGGCAATAGCAATCCCCCGGCGCCGTCCCTCACCAAGAAGTGCGGTCCGGCGAACCAAACCTTCGGCCGCCAGACCGACATCGCCTGGCTCCCCGACGGCACCTTCTTCGTAGCCGACGGCTACGAGGAAACGCGGGTCGTGAAGTTCGACAAGGACGGGAAGTTCCTGATGGCCTGGGGGGAGAGAGGCGAGCCGGGTGGCAGGGAAATGCGGCCGAACTACTTCAACACCGTGCACGGCATCGTCATTGACAAGGAGCGCCGCATCTACGTGGACGACCGGTCCAATCACCGGGTCCAGATCTTCGACGAGAACGGAAAGTTCCTCGACCAGTGGTTTCTCGGCCCGTATGCCACGATCTACCACATGTACATCGAGGCCGACCAGCAGCATATCTGGATGTCAGACACCAGAGCTCTGTTCCAGAAGTACGACCTGAAGGGGACCATGCTGTCTTCCTGGGGCGCCTATGGATTAAGGGCCGGCGAGATGTGGGGTGTGCACCAGTTCGGCGCAGACGAGAACGGCAACCTGTACACGTCCGAAGTGCATTCCGGCAAGCCGCAGAAGTTCACGCCCAAGCCGGGCGCCGACCGGGCGAAGCTTGTGGGCCAGCCGTTGCGTGTGGCCTGGAAGTAAGGGCAGCCGTCCGCAGAAGTTCGTCCCGCGGAAGGGCGCCGATCCGGGGTTGCTGGTGGGCCAACCATTTGGTCGGGTCTGGACCAACGGAAGCAGCGTAGAACACGCGGAGGCCGGGAGAAGACATCTTCTGCCGGCCTTTTTTCTTTGATGCAGGCCGCCGCCGCGACGGTTTCGTCGCGTCAGGCCGCGCCCTGCCAGTTACTCCCCGCCGGAAGTCTCCTAACTGTTTATCGGCGAATCCGCAGTCAATCCGACGTTCTGGCCGAGTGACGGGGCAACCGGAAGTTATCCACCAGCATCGCATCGAGCCAATCGCGTTGGGACGAAGCGCCCCAGAAGTCCGGTTCGAGGAAGTTGGGCGTGAACGGCTCTTGCTGGGATAGATCGCGAGTAACGCCGTTTGGTTCCGAGAGGCGCGCTCCCGTGGAGAGGCAGGCTGTCATATCTGTTCTGTAAGAAGGCAGGCCGTGAACGGGGCGTTCACGGCCCATTCACGAACGGCAAATCTAGACTTATTGCGATGGGCAACCACCACGCGACTCCGAGGCGCTGGAAGATCCATGTGGCAAGTCCCATCTCGCAGGTAAGCGCAAAAAAGCCGGTAATCCGATAGAACCGGTCTTCGGGAGCTCCTGAGAGAAATTCGACAAGTTTTTTGAGTCTTGGACTCCAAAAGGACTCCATGGGCTGCTTTCAGATGTCGGGAGAGGCAGATAAGTCTTTTACGAACATGGTGGCCAGGGACGGAATCGAACCGCCGACGCCAGCCTTTTCAGTGCTGTTATTCCACGTATCTATTTGATACCACAATAGTTGTCATTGATTCGGACTCCATCGAGACTCCAGTTGGACTCCATTAAGCCTGATAAACAGGGTTAAAACAGGCTTGATCGGTTGAAGGATTACGTAACGTTTGGCAAATTCGAGCCTTAGCGCCGAAGGCTATTTGAATAACAGGCTTAAAACAGGGAAAGAGGAACAAATATTGCAACTGCAACACGATTCTCGTCGGGAGAGTTCGATTTCCAGGGGTATGCAACTTCTGGGTATGGCAGGCCAACCCTTTCAGTACTAGATGTAGGACATCGTCGGCGATCATTGGCATTTTGCACTCCCAGCCCGGAGGATTACAAGATTCCGCAAAACAAGGCAAGGGAAATCTGTGCGCCCCTAACGCACGGCCAGGGCGGGCCGCACAGTTCAGCGGTTCCTTCATGCGAGCGTTCGTGGATCGTGGTCTGCTGGTAAATCTTCGCCCGAAATGGATCTATGCTTCTTCCCCGACTGTCTGACCTCCCCAATGCCCGTTTCCTGCCCTGCCAAGAACCGTGAGCCGTGCTTGCTTCGGACATGCTGTTTGTCGCCATCGAGCAGAGCGGAACCGCATCGTCGAGATCCTTAATAGGTGCCTCAACTGGTACATTTCCCGTGAACGGTCCATGCACGGGGTATTCACGGCCCATTCACACCCTCTCATTCGGACGCGCCAAACTTCGTCATTGACAGCCTACTAACTACTGCTAAGCTGCGAAGTGTGCCAGGAAGAAGTATGAAGTAGAGACTAGTAAAATGGCTCCGCCGCTAGCTGTAACTAGCGGCGGGGCCGAACTCAGCGCGATTGCTCGCAGTGAGCCCGACAGCCGTCATTGTGAGCCAATCGACGAAGAAAGGTCAAGGCTCCAATGGCGCACCATTCTGCCAAGGTACTAACGAAGCGATCTGCACCTTCACTGCGGGAACGCCGATCCAGTACGCTGCGGCACGTCAAACCGCAGCGCGAGGGTGAGGTCCGCGTCGAATATTTGCCGCTTGCGTCGCTGAAATCGGCCAGACGCAATCCCCAA